>ERZ501024.23-NODE-23-length-112441-cov-16.169754_pt1 | contig 112441 bp, 103 predicted proteins | sample MGYA00248893_ERZ501024 | MGnify/ENA primary metagenome ERZ501024 (study PRJEB25958, sample SAMN03398501) | human skin metagenome | study: EMG produced TPA metagenomics assembly of the Human Skin Microbiome Metagenome (human skin metagenome) data set. | reverse complement strand
GGTAAGTGTCAAAGGCAGTGAAAATCACTAAGGTCATGATCGATGCCACGACTGTCACGATCCTAACGACTTTATTCGCCGTTAGTGCCCCAAATTTAGGGGTTGCTCATTATAACGATTGTTTAACTCTTACGCAATTCTCTTTTTCAATTTTCCTGATTTTATCTGGGTTATTTGATATTTAAGGAGCACTGGCATGTTAACTACGTAATACGTATTGAATCGCTTCATTCAAAATGGAATTCCCCACGACAAACTGTTCGGAAACCGATTTTTTTAAGTGTATGGCGGATTGTATGTAATCACCATTGAATATGGATAACTCTTCATCATCATCCAGAAAAAGCCTCAAGGTATTTGGAGTGATTTCTGGATGGAACTGGAAACCAAGTACATTTTTTCCGATCTGGTACATCTGGTTGGCACACGCAGGATTTTCTGCTAACTGGATAGCGCCGTGAGGAATTTCAAATGTTTCCCGATGCCACTGCATTACTTCAAACTGGGCAGGTAGAGCAAAACAGTCTTTGGGAACAGTTCGGCTACGGTAAACTGTAGTCCAGCCAAGCTCCTGATGATTAGGCTTAACTTTTGCACCCAGCGCATTGGCAATCAACTGTCCGCCCAGACACAGACCAATTGCCGGTTTTCCAGCTGAAATATAACGGCGAATCCACTGCTTTTCTACTTTTAGCCATGGATAGAGTGCTTCATCATTTACACTCATCTTTCCACCCATGACAATTAGCAAGTCGACATCATCAATATCAGGCAGAGCCTCAAGATCTACGGGAAGGTTAAAAGGCAAGGCAAAAAATTCTGTTGCACTAATCTGGGCTTGATGCTGACGTAAAAAATCGTAACAACTTCCAAAACCCTCACCGGCAATGTGTTGAAAATAATGGACCTTTAAATTTTTTTTCATAGTATTTATTGACCAATCATTAATGTATTAGCCAAATATTTGCAAAAATGACGCCAATTTTGGATAAGTGAAAAATTGATTACGCATTTTCACAAATTCATTTGCAAAATCTGGAAAAATCACTTTATCTGTCATTTTAATCCACATTAGCGTTACCAGTTTATTATGTCTAAAATTCAGAATAAACAGACGTGTCTAGTTCACGCACCACGTAAAGCTCCACAATATATTGAAACAGTGCAGCCTCCCCTCTTTCGTGCATCCACTATCATTTTTAAAAACACCGATGCCCTGTTTAACCGGCACTGGACTGATGCATATGATTATAGTTATGGCACACACGGTACACCGACAACTTTTACCCTAGCAGATAATATTGCCCAGATTGAGGGTGGACAGCACAGTCTGCTTACCCCTAGCGGGCTATCAGCAATTAATCTGGTCAATTCCTGTTTCTTAAGTCACGGGGATGAGGTGTGGGTTCCAGACAATATTTATGGTCCAAACATGGAGCATTTGCGCAATCTGCATCAACGTTATGGTATTGAGGTTAAAATTTATAATGCGCTGGAGCATGAAAGTTTTCAGCCTACTTCAAAAACCAAACTTTTATGGCTGGAAGCAGCAGGATCAGTCAGTCTGGAGTTTCCAGATTTAAAGAGACTGGTTAGAAAAGCCCGGCAGTCAGGAATACTTACTGCACTAGATAATACCTGGGGAGCCGGTCTTGCTTTTAATGCTTTTGATTTTTCTGATGAGCATTTGAGTGTAGATCTGACAGTCCATGCCCTGACCAAATACCCAAGTGGCGGTGCTGACATTCTAATGGGAAGTGTAGTTACACGTGACCGGAAACTATATCAACAACTGTTTCGCATGCATGCCATTCAGGGAATCTCGATTTCTGGAGATGATGCAGCCCAAATACAACGCAGTCTGGCTCATATGCAACTTCGCTATCAGCAGCAGTCCACCAATACCATCGTGCTCTTGAACTGGTTGAAGCAGCAGCCTGAGTTTGTACAGGTATTACATCCCGCAGATGAAAATTCACCCGGTCATCAATATTGGAAAGAAACCTGTATAGATAAACAAAGTGCCGGACTAGTCAGCGTTATTTTTAAACCTGAATATGATCTTGAGTCAGTACGAAAATTTTGTGACCAGCTCAGACTCTTTAAGCTAGGCTTTAGCTGGGGTGGACCGGTCAGTTTAGTTATGCTGTATCAGCTCAAAGAGATGCGTACGCTTGAATGTACCCACCTAAAAGAGGGTGTTTTAGTCCGTTTTTGTATTGGCCTTGAAGCTGTAGATGACCTGATAACCGATATTCAGCAAGCTTTACAGGTTCTAAGATAGTTTTAATTAAGGAGATCTTACTCTCCTCTTTTTTTATTCATGTTATAAAAATTATATTCTTAATGGGCTGATTAAATTTAATTAACAGTAGATTATTCAATATAACTACAATTTTTCGCTTTTATTTATGATTATTTCATATTTAATTAGAACCACTTATCTTAAACCATAAAAAAAATATGGTTTTTGTATGAGCAATCTATTGCATAACAATTTTTAAAAATGTATTTTAAATATATCTTTTTAGATACCTTGAGATTCTCAACATGAATTCACAACAAATCGAACTGGTCCAATCTACTGTTCCTGTACTGCGTGAAAATGGTGTGGCACTAACCAGCTATTTCTACAAACGCATGCTAAACAACCATCCAGAATTAAAAAATGTCTTCAATCTGGACCATCAAAGTACAGGACGCCAGCCACGCGCACTGGCTGCTGCGGTACTAGCTTATGCAGAGCACATTGAGAATCCTGCTGTTTTAGCTAAGGCCGTTGAACGCATCACTACCAAACATGTCAGCCTCGACATTCAACCTGATCAATATGCAATCGTGGGTGATAATTTATTGCATTCGATTAGTGAAGTACTGGATGTACCATTTGAATCGGAATTGATCGAAGCATGGAAACAGGCTTATTTACAATTGGCAGATATTTTAATTGGGGTGGAAAAACAGAAATACAGCAATCTGGCAGAGCATCAAGGTGGTTGGGCTGGCTGGCGTCCTTTCAAGATTACACAGGTTGAAGATGTAGAAGGTGGTAAACGCTTTACCATAGAATCAGCAGATGGCCAGCCAATTTCTCCGGCTGATGCGGGCGCGTTTATTTCAGTCCGTGTCCATGTTCCTGGTCAGGAACTGTTACAACCATTACAGTTCAGTTTTCAGGAAGCTCAAGAAAATAGTTATACATTTGTGGTCAAGCCTGACCCAACCCCGACGGAATACTCTGTAGAAGACATTCTGCTTAATCACTATAAAGCAGGCGACCAGGTAGATGTGACTGCGCCGGTAAGTTTTTGATCTTATGAATATAAAGATTTATATAATGTACTGAAAGTTTCTTTCGGGAAGCTTTCAGGCTAAGATAGTGTCCTATTTTCCTGTTTCCAAAGCTGGCTGGTCATGCAATTAAATAAATTCACTGATTATGCTTTGCGTAGCTTGATGTATATTTCACGTCCAAGAAATACGCCATATACCATTGCAGAAATTGCAGTAGATCTACAGATTTCCCATAATCATCTGGTCAAGATTGTACATTTTATGGGTAAACAGGGCTGGCTGATTACATTACGTGGCAAAGGGGGCGGTATTCAGCTGAATCCGCAGGCACTTGATTCACGTGTAGGCGATATTGTTCGGATACTGCAAGGTGACCAGCCAATTGTAGAATGTAATTCACCGCCTTGTGTGCTCCGTTCGGATTGTGGCCTTAAAGGTATTTTAGATACAGCAGTTGAACAGTTCTATCAGAGTCTGAACCAATATACATTAGGCCAGGTTCTAAATATTCAGCCTGTTCAACCACATCTCTCTACTCATTCAGCAATTGCTTTACTTAATCTTTCCTGAATTTTTGCTAATCTGTATAACTTGATAGTACAAGATTCGCGAGAATCCTTTACTTCCTTTATACTAGGCGCTGTAATCTCAGTAACGCAAGTGAAGTGCTATGCATCGCAGCAGTGGTAAATCTAAAAACAGTAAAACGGCGCAGGCGCCTAGGCAGAAAATCAGCTATGAAAAAGCGCTGGACCCTGCTATTACCGAATACTCTGTACGGGCACTAAACTGGTTACGTAAAGCCGAGTTCCTGATGAGTGCACCCAAGCTTTCGCTTTGTGTTGAAGATACCGGTTACGAAATTGCATTTGCAGGTCGTTCAAATGCTGGAAAATCCAGTGCCATTAATGCATTAACCAACCAAAAACAACTAGCACGTGCCTCTAAAAAGCCTGGCCGTACCCAGATGATCAACTTTTTTAGTCTGGGTAACCCTGACCAGCGTCTGGTAGATTTACCTGGTTATGGTTATGCGGCCGTTCCAGAGACCATGAAAATTGTCTGGCAAAAAGAACTGGAAAATTATCTGATTCACCGTGAAAGCCTGCAAGGTTTAGTACTACTCATGGATATCCGTCATCCGTTACAGCATTTCGATACCATGATGCTGGAATGGGCACATTCCCGGAAACTGTTTGTACATATCCTGTTGACGAAAGCAGACAAGTTAAACCGCGGTCCGGCTAATAAAACTTTGCTTGAGGTCAAGCAGGAATTGAAGAAGATGAAGCTCAATTTCTCGATCCAGCTATTTTCTTCATTGAACAAACAGGGGTTAGAAGAGCTGGCCAGTGTTATGGCGGGTCGTCTGAACTTTACGCTAGAACAGTCTACACAGTTTGATCTGGACAGTATTCCAGAAGCAGTTGAAGAAGATGAAGCGGATACTGTAGAAGAGCTGGAAGACTTTTTACCAGAACAGCACGCTGAACAAAAACCAGAATAACCCGGTAAAGATACAGAAATTATCCTACCGGAATATATTATTTCTCCGGTAGGAATACTTTGCAGTCCATGTTAAGGAAATACAGAACACAGTTCTTTTAAACTTCGGACTGAAGATCTTTAGCCGGCTGGCTATAACGGTCTACCACTACACTAATCATCATATCACCCTGCACATTCACTACAGTACGCACTGTATCAAGTAAACGGTCAATCGGCAGTAAAATAGCAATTGCTTCGGCAGGCAACCCTACTGACTGTAATACCATAATCATGGTAACCATTCCTGCACTTGGAATTCCCGGGGCCCCTAATGAAGCAATCATGGCGGTCAGGCAGACAATCACCTGTTGTCCCAAGCTTAAGTCCAGCCCGATCAGATTCGCAATAAACAAAGCCGCCGCAGCTTCATAAAGAGCCGTCCCATCCATATTAAGCTGTGTGCCCAAAGGAATTACAAAACCGGCAATATGAGGTCGTACTCCCAGATTCTCCTGTGCAGCCTTCAGGCTCAAAGGCATGACTGCTGAACTCGAACTGGTTGCAAAAGCTGTTACCAAGGGAATACGTGCACCACGGAAAAAGCGTATCGGTGACATCCGGCCAAAAATCCAGAGCAGTAGCGGCAAGACTACCAGTCCATGAAAAATTGTTGTGCCGGTTACTACTGCAGCAAATTCAGCCAGTCGACTCAAAATAGAAATATCTTCAGTCGCGACCAGTTTTGCCAGGAGTGCCAAAATACCCAAGGGAGCCAGTTTCATGACCCAGCCGACCAACATCATCATCAGATCAAAAAACTGCTGACTCAGTCCGCGAATCGAATTAAACCTCTCCCCGCCTTTCACCAGTGCAACCCCAAGAAACAATGCAAACACTACTACAGCCAGCACATTACCATCGCTAAAAGCTTTAAACGGGTTAATAAGAGTATTTTGAATAAAATTGGTAAAAAAAGCAGACGGCGTCATTGTATCTGGGGTCTGATGTGACTGCATGGCTTCTTGGAATAAATTAATATTCATCCCTTTACCCACTTCAAACAGATGGGCACAACCAATACCTAAAATTAGTGCCAGGGTTGTAGTGGTCACACAGCAAATTAAAGTGGTTTTCCAGACCCGGCCCAATTGCCCACCAGACTGTAGGTTAGAAACACCAACCACAATCGAGCTGAAAATGAGTGGAATGAGCAACATCTTGAGCAAACCAATAAATATACTGCTGGCAATGCCGAGCAGATAAATACTGCTGTCAAAAAAACTGAGGTCAGGGTTATATTTTAAGAAAAAACCGAAAGCCAGCCCGATAATGGCAGCAAATAGAATCTGTGTATTTAGGCTCATTAGAGTAAGTAGTAGTCAAGTAGTCCCTTTCAGGCACTATGCCATGAGCTTCCACAAGAATCGAGGCTATTTATAGGGACTTTTATTAATATTTAAAAGCCACTCCCTGAGGAGGGCTTTTAGAATGTACATTTTAGCAGATATTACTGGGTTTCAATTTCACGTAAACGCATCAGGCCTTCTTGTACAGTACTGCACACTAGCTGGCCATTTTGCCACATGCGGCCAAAGTTTAAACCGCGTGAGCTGGCACTGACTGTTGCCTCCATGTCATATAACATCCATTCATCCGCGCGCAAAGGGCGATGGAAATAAATTGCATGATCCAGACTGGCACATTGCAGACTTGGTGAAAGATAGCTTAAGCCATGTGGACGTAGCGCTGTGGTCATCAAGGTGAAATCAGAATAGAACGCTACAATGGCCTGATGCAGGGAAATTTCATCGACTTCGGTTGCAATCTGGTCATGGGTCCGTAAATAGTGGGCATAATAAGGCGCTTCAGGTTGGGGCTGAAACGGGTTATCTATATTTACCGGACGGATTTCAATATGACGATTCCGCATAAAGCTGGCACGTACATTTTCAGGGATAAAGCTGATTAAACCTTCTTTTAACTCCTGCTCGGCTTTTAGTGTTTCAGGTGCAGGATAACTTGGTTCCTGATGCTGGTAGTTCAAACCTTCTTCCGGTTCTGCAAAAGACACCATCGCAGAAAAAATGGTACGTCCATGCTGAATGGCTCGCACCTGACGACTGATAAAGCTTTTTCCGTCACGCAGACGTTCAACCTCATAAATGATAGGCGCATTAACATCGCCACCAAACAGGAAATAAGCATGCATGGAGTGTGCGGGACGGTCCGCAGTATAAGATGCTGCACGTAAGGCCTGTCCGAGTACTTGGCCTCCAAACACCCGTTTACCGACCAGGTTGCGGCTTATTCCCCTATAGATATTATCTTCTAGCTTTTCCAGGGTTAAAAGCTCAACAAGTTCTTGAGTTAAAGTATTCATAAGATACCTTTAATGAATGGAAGACCGAAACAGCCCCATGAAATGATGAACGAAAACAAGACAGATAAACTATTTTGCCATATTTTCTGAGTAAAACGCTAAACTTTCCTGAGAGCTGCTGCCATATTTACTTTTGGGTTATAATCCCTAAAAATACGATTTTTAACGATAAAAGCTAGCAATTCTCTTCTGTTTTAGCAGAAAATGGCAGACCCGTTTTTCTGTTTGATTTAATACAAAATCAGTCGATGACCGGATACCGGTTTCAGTCGTCTAGCTAGGAGTTTTTATGTCCAAGAGTGGATTTGGTCAGTTGTATCGGCGGCTTTCAAGCAAGCTGCTTGACCTTGTCGTAACCCCCCATGTTATTGGCGAAGTTCCAGGCAAGTCACCGGCTGAAGAGCAGGAATTGGCTGAAGTTAATAAAAAAATTACCTGTTATGTCCTGCAAAACTATTCTCGCAGTAACGCCTTAATTGTAGATGCAGAAACCCGACGTTTACAGCTTGCTCCGGCATTGGACCCGCTGGTCATTGCCGAGCATAAAGAAAAAGCTTCGGTTCTTTTTCTGCAACATCATGATGAAAAAAATCTTTTAAATCCGCCAGCTCATAATTTTCCACCCCGTTTACTTCGTCTGATTGAGCTTCTCGACCAGTATCCACAGTACGATATTGAACTGGTGCCAGTTACTGTGCTTTGGGGCCGCTCGCCAGATAAAGAAGATTCCTGGTTTAAACTTTTATTTACAGATACCTGGGCGACGCCGGGTAAAGTCAAACAGCTGGTTAATATTGGTTTACATGGCCGTGAAACGTATCTGGAATTTCATGAAGGCCAGTCTTTACGTACACTGGTTGAATACGCCAAAGAAAATTATCCGAACCTCTCAGCAGCGACTTATATTATTAGTACCTTAAATGACTATCTGGATTGCCAGCGCGAAGTCGTACTCGGACCAGATTTATCTGACCGTCGCAATGTGATGCAGTCTTTGATCAAATCGCGTGATGTTCAAGAAGCCATTCGCCGTGAAAGCATTCGTGGCAAAATTAGCATGCTGGAAGCTGAACGCCGTGCAATTGGTTACTTGAATGAGATCGTATCAGATTATTCAGCTTCAGCAGTACGGTTTGCCGATATGGCTCTGACCCGCCTCTGGACACAGCTCTATGATGGTGTAGAAGTACATAACTTTAATACTGTTCGTGAACTGGCAAAAGACTATGAAATTATCTATACACCATGTCACCGTAGTCATATCGACTACCTGCTGCTTTCTTATGTGATCTATAAGCGTGGTTTGATGGTTCCGTATATTGCGGCAGGCGACAACCTGAATATGCCATTCGTGGGCCAGCTGTTACGTGGTGGGGGCGCATTTTTTATTCGCCGCTCTTTTCGTGGCAACGCACTGTATACTTCGGTATTTAAAGAATATCTATATAGCATTCTCTCACGTAATACACCGCTTGAGTACTTTATTGAAGGTGGCCGTTCACGTACCGGCCGTCTGCTGCCACCTAAAACCGGCATGCTGGCAATGACTGTGCATAGCCATCTACGTGGACGTGCTAAACCTATTGCTTTTGTACCCACCTACATTGGCTATGAACGTCTTATGGAAGGCGCAACGTATGTAGGTGAAATGCAGGGCAAACCAAAAGAAGCTGAGTCTATTTTTGGAATCTTGCAGACGCTGCGTAAAATCGAACGGATTTTTGGTAAGGTCCACGTAAATTTCGGTGAACCTGTGTTTCTAGATGACTTGCTGAAACAGCACGGCGCCGAAAATATAGTCATCGAGAAAAATGATGATCCGGTTCCTGCAGCAGTTTCAGAAGCAATTAATAGCTCGGCTGTTGCTATTTTAGAAAATATCAACCGTGCGGTGGTAATTAATCCAGTATCGTTATTATCACTCATCTTACTGGCCACTCCGAAACATACACTTGATGAAGAAGTATGTATTAAACAGCTTGATGCTTACCGACGTCTGGCCTCTGCACTGCCTTATGATGAACGTACTCAGGTTACGCCTTTATCTGGTAAAGAAATAATTGCCTATGGCTTGAAACTAAAACTGATCAAACGGGTTCAGCATGTACTGGGGGATATTATTGCAATTGAAGATAATCAGGCAGTCTTACTGACCTATTTCCGCAATAATATTTTGCATTCGTTTGTTTTGCCTTCTCTGGTTGCATCACTGGTTGAGCACAATGGTAAAATCAGCCGCGGCGATCTGATCAGTGTTATCCGTACTTTGTATCCATTCCTGAAGGCCGAGTTATTCCTGAAATGGAATACTGACGAATTAAAAGAGCAGATTTGCCAAAATGCAGATGCTCTGATTCAAGGTGGCCTGATGAGCCAGGATGAAGAAGGTAATCTGATCAGTTCTGCCCCAAATACTGAAGAACATAATCAGCTGGTTGTATTAGCCGCCCCCGTAAAGCAGAGCCTAGAGCGTTATTACATGACCTTGGCCCTAATTACGCAACGGGGTTCTGGCACTATTTCTGCAAAACAGGTTGAAGATTTAAGCCATCTGCTGGGTCAGCGCCTGTCTGTACTTTATGAATTTAACTCACCAGAATTCTTTGATAAGGCCCTGTTCCAGAGCTTTATTAAAGTCTTAACCCAACAAGAATATATCCGTACCAATGAGAATGGCTTAATTGAATTCGATGCCGGTTTTAGCAATATGGCCGAAGGCGCTAAACTGGTACTGGATGAAGTGACCTTGCAAATGTTGCATCACATTACTGACTTTAGTGATGAAGAACTGCAGGAAGCTTTAAATGCAGTGGCTGCACAACAAGCCAAACGCCGCTTGATGCGCAAGAGAAAGTAATTTAAAAAAAGCCGCTAACAGCGGCTTTTTTTAGACTGGTTAAGCTGACTGACTTAACAGGTCAGCATAGACCTGAAAACAGTCAGGATAATTAAGCTGGAAACCACTGTCCAGCATACGGCTGGCATATACCTGTTTACCACTGGCTTGCTGAGACTCAAGGGCCAGTATAGGTAATCCTAGCTGCTGCTGAAACCACTGAATAATACCAGGCAAAGGCAAAGGCCGGTTATCCGTTACGATATAACTCGGCTGCGGAGTTTCAATACAGATTAGAAGTGCCAAAAAACCTACCAGGTCATCAATATGAATGCGGTTGCTATAATGCAGGTCTGGATAAGTCTTTCGGCTCTGGGCCAACTTTTGCATTCGTGCAACCGATGTACCATAGATTCCGGTCGGCCTCACAACTACCACTTGTTCAGGGCAGGCTGCCTGCCATTTCAGCTCCATTAATTGTAATAGAAAGCCCTGTTCATCACATGGATAAACTGTAGTTTCATCATTAATTTCCTGTCCTGCCTGTTCACCATAGACCCGGGTAGATGACACTACTACAATACGTTTTACCGGATGGCCATTTAAAGCAGCTGCTAACGATTCAATTGGAGATACATAGGTCTGTTGATATGCCTCAGCTGTACTTTGGTCTGGACTTAGTAAAATATACACCCAATCAACAGGGGGAATCTGGCTGAAGTCAGCCTGCTGTACATCCTGAATCAGATGAGTGGCATAAGGATCAAATTTCGGACTTCGGCTGATTGTGGTAATTTGGTGGCCTTGCTCAAATAACTGTTTTGCAAGTCTTTGAGATGTTTTACCATAACCAATAAATAGAATATGCATGGTATGACCTAAGTTAGGGGGACATGGCTACAGTCCATCAATTACAGGGTGTCGGTACAGCGTCAGCTGCATTACTCGAGAAACTGAATATTTTTACTACTGATGATCTGCTATTTCATCTTCCGCGTGATTATGAAGATCGTAGCACTATTATTCCCATGAACCAACTTGTCGTGGGCCGTAGCTATTTGCTTGAAGGAACGGTAAGTTCTATCGATTTTCCGCCCGGCAAACGCAAATCTATGGCGGTATTGCTCGAAGATGATTTTGGTAAGGTTACATTGCGCTTTTATCATATCTACAAGGCCCTGACTGATAAAATGCGTAGTGGCAACCGGCTGCGAGTATTCGGTGAAGTTAGAGTAGGCGCACGCGGACTGGAACTTTACCATCCGGAAATTCAGCAAATCAGTGCACAAACTGCTCTGCCTAAAACCCGCTTAACTGCCATTTATCCTTCTACCGAGGGCCTAACTCAAGCCAAGCTACGTGAATACGTACGCCAAGCTCTCGAGCAGCACAGCGAAAATCTTCCTGAACTTTTACCAGAAAAATTCACCAACGGTTACGCCTTAAAAGAAGCGCTTGAATACATTCATGAGCCACCCATTGATGCCAATATGCAACAGTTAATGCAAGGTTCACATCCCGCACAGCAAAGACTTATTTTTGAAGAACTGGTCGCTCATCAGATCAGCCTGTTAACTCGGCGCGCTTATATCCGTGAAATTGAAGCACCCGCTTTTGAACCCAGCACAATACTGGCTAAAAAATTATTGGCTAATCTGCCTTTTAATATGACGGGCGCTCAAAGAAGAGTATCTAAAGAGATCATGATTGATCTCAAGCAGCATCAACCCATGTTACGGCTGGTCCAAGGTGATGTAGGTGCAGGTAAAACGCTAGTTGCAGCAGTGGCCGCCTGTCATGCCCTAGAAGCCGGCTGGCAGGTCGCACTCATGGCACCTACAGAAATTTTGGCTGAACAGCATTATTTAAATTTCAAACGCTGGTTCGAACCACTGGGCATTCAGGTGGCTTGGCTATCAGGCAAACAAAAAGGTAAAGCCCGGACACAGGCAGAAGCAATTATACGGGGTGGACTAGCTCAATTGGTTGTAGGCACTCATGCCCTGTTTCAGGAAAATGTCGAGTTTGCCCGTTTAGGTCTAGTTATTATCGATGAGCAACACCGCTTTGGTGTCGATCAGCGGTTGGCTTTACGTAACAAAGGGGCTGAACAGATGACTCCACACCAGCTGGTGATGACAGCTACACCAATTCCACGTACTCTAGCCATGAGTGCCTACGGTGACCTCGACACTTCGGTGATTGATGAGCTTCCTCCCGGACGTACACCGATTCAGACTGTGACTATACCACTTGACCGCCGTGAAGAAGTTTTGCAGCGAATTGCTACCAACTGTCAGGAGGGCAAACAGGCTTATTGGGTCTGCACCTTGGTAGAACAGTCCGAAACACTGGATGCCCAGGCTGCTGAAGCGACTTATGCAGAAATTAAGGAACGCTTTCCTAGCCTGAATATTGGACTGGTACACGGCAAAATGAAAGCTGATGAAAAGCAGTCAGTCATGCAAAAATTTAAAAACAATGAACTACAACTTCTGATTGCGACTACAGTAATTGAAGTCGGGGTCGATGTACCTAATGCCTCAATTATGGTGATAGAAAATGCCGAGCGCCTTGGGCTGTCACAACTGCATCAGTTACGAGGCCGAGTTGGGCGGGGAGCAAAAGCCAGCTTTTGTGCCCTACTTTATAAAACTCCTCTTTCACAAAATGGACAGGAGCGGCTTTCTATTTTAAGGGAAAGTAATGATGGCTTTGTGATTGCCGAAAAAGATCTAGAACTGCGGGGTCCGGGGGAACTACTTGGAACCAAGCAGACGGGCGATATGGGCTTTCGCGTGGCTAAACTGGAGCGGGACGATCATTTGCTGACTGAGGCACACTATGTAGCCGAACAAGTCCTCAAGGATTATCCTGTAAATGCAGAAGCTTTACTTAAGCGCTGGTTACCTGAGGCACCACGTTATGCCTATGTTTAACCCATCCTCTTTACTCAGACCTATCTCACGGCTGCTACCCTGCCCGCTTTGTAGCAGCAGTTTACAAATGCAGCATGGAGTTTGTCATGATTGCTGGGAACAGCTGCCTTGGTATCGGCAGACTGTAGAACGACAAGAATTAAACATTCATGTTGCCTGTGGCTATCAGTATCCAATAGATCGCATCATCCAGCAGTTTAAATATGAGCAGCAGTTAAACTATCAGCAGCTACTGACTGCATCGATACTAACCCTCAGGTTACCTAAAGTTCAGGCCATTGTGCCTATGCCCATATCAACCGAACGTTTAATTGAACGCGGCTATAATCAGTCACTGGTCATTGCAAAAATTCTAGCCCGTGAGCTGAATGTTCCGGTCTGGCAACCTGTAATTCGGCTGGCTCAGCATTCGCAAAAAGGCTTATCGCGACTCGAACGTCTGAACCAGATTGAAATGCAATTTCAGCCGATCCTCACCGAACGCCGGCGTTACCGCCGGGTATTAATGCTAGACGATGTAGTGACTACAGGCAGCTCACTTTCGGCCTTGGCTCAAGCCCTGACCCAGCTGGGCTGCCAGCATATTTTTGCTGCGTGTATTGCAGCCGCAGAAACAGCCTAGTTTTTTTCCAGCAATTGCTGCTCGCACCAAGGTATAACAATCTCACGAGTCAGCGGAGCAAGCAAAGTGGTCTGATCATCCAGTCTGACCCACTTCATTTCAGCAATTTCTGCGGCAATCCGGGGTGACTGGGCTATAGCAACCAGATATAGGTAACTGATCAGCTCATGGTCAGGCTCATTAGCTGCCTGTGTTTCAAAACGGCCAATAAACTGCTCTACTTGTGCCTCGCAACCAATTTCTTCCTGAATCTCGCGGATAATTGTCTGCTCTGGTGGCTCATCTATTTCCAGCTTGCCACCAACTTGCATAAAATATTGAGTATTTTGCTTACGTACTACCAGTAATTCATACTCTTTATTTAGAATTACGGCAGCTGCCACAGTAATTTTTTTCATCAATTTGCCTTATGGATTTACGCCAGAAGTTCCCCACTTCGGTGCAGGCGGCTGATACTGGTCAAACTGCTGCAAGATTTGTTCGATATTGTCCGAGGCAATTAATTTTTCAACAAACCGGCTATGGGTAAAACCTTTATCGACTGTAAACTGAATCATTTTAAGCAGATCATTATAAAAGCCATCCAAGTTTAAAAAAGCACAAGGCTTCTGGTGAATCCCTAACTGAGCCCATGTCCATTGTTCAAATATTTCTTCCAAGGTTCCAGCACCACCCGGCAGTGCAATAAAACCGTCTGAAAGTTCTGACATTTTAGTTTTTCGCTCATGCATATTCTGAACGACATGCAATTCAGTCAGGTCTGGATGTGCCAATTCACGGTCAACTAGAGCATGGGGAATCACGCCAATCACTGCTCCCCCTGCCTGTAGGGCGCTATCTGCAATAACACCCATTAAGCCGGAACGTCCTCCACCATAAACCAAAGTCTGCCCACGCTGGGCAATTGCCTGTCCGACTGCTTGGGCCGTTTCTAAAAAAACAGGCTCCGTTCCAATGGCAGAACCACAAAAAACACCAATAGCTTTCATAATATGTTGACCATGTTGTAAATTTTTCATATTTTTCAAGTAAGCTTAAAGCAGAATTGCAAAGGAGACTAAAAAAATCTCTGTTGGGGTGTGTTTTTCCGGCAATCCTTGTCTAAAATACTCACCCATCTTGAACGCCAATACTGCGCAAGGGAGCCAAAGATATGCTTGAAGCCTTTTACGCCACAGAGCGCGGTAGTTTGGAAGATGCCACTATTAATGGTGGCTTTGATTTACATCCAGAACTTGTATGGATTGACCTAATTGCGCCCTCACAGGAGGAACAGCAATGGGTCGTAGATGCCTATAACCAAAATTTACCGACTTTAAAGTCTCTAGAAGACATTTCTTCATCAGCACGATTCTACCGCGATGACGATGGAATTTTGCATATCAGTACCTACTTTTTAACGAAAAATAAAAATTACCAAGTCGATAATGAGACTGAAGATGGAATGAGCCGACTGGCTACCGTACAGACTGTGGCTTTTATTTTACATAAAAATCATCTATTCACATTACGTGGCGAAAAACTGGTGGCATTTCGGGCATTCCGGGCACGTGCGCGCCGTAATGACTATGAAATGGATTATAAAGATCCGACTTGGATTTTATTAGGGTTATTAGAAGCCAAACTGGATGAACTTGCGGATATATTAGAAGATATCCACAGGGATCTGGAAAAATACTCTACTGAGGTCTTAAATAATCATCATCGCGAGCAGATTCTGGATCTGGACGACATGATTACGCGGCTAGCCCAGCAAGAAGATACTCTGGGTAAAGCCCAGCTCTGCCTGATTGACCTGCGTCGAGTACTAACTTTTTTATCGCGTCCGCGTGCTCTGAGCAGTCATATTTATGATGCAGATATTCGTGAATTAAGTGAAGATGTACGTTCTTTGGTTGAACATGATGCCTTCCTCTTTCAAAAGGTTCGCTTCCTGCTGGATACAACTTCAGGATTTATTAATACTGAACAGAGCGATACGATCCGTCGCTTCTCGATTTTGCCTAGTATGCTGGCGCCACCGATGCTGATTGCCAGTGTTTATGGTATGAATACTGATGTGCTTCCATTTGCTAAAGGCACTACTAGTTTCATGGTAGTCATCAGTATATTGATTGCCTTTTTTGTAGGCCCCTTAATTTACTTCCGTTGGAAAAAATGGATATAAAAAAAGCACCTTATGGTGCTTTTCTAATTTCAGTTTAGCTGAGCAGTTGCAAGTCATTTTCCAGATGGCAAGCCTGAATGATTTTCATCATCTTGTCTGGCACACTCTTAAATTGCAAACCCTGAGCCTGTGGAGTTTGCCTTAACCAGCGGATCAGCACCGCTAAGGCCAGCGTACTCCCATGCTCTAGTCCAGCCAAGTTAACTATAAGTGGGTAATGCTGCTGAGACTGAATAAGCTTGAGGCCCTGCTGATAATATTGTTCCGCATTAGCGTAATCAATTTTCCCAGTAACCTTAAGCTCATGCCCAATTAATTCAACCACTCTGCACCTGCCCTAACTAAACCTTATTTTTTTGCCTGACTGACTGCAGCATCTGCATCCGGCTGGAAGTTTGCAATCGCTTTATCCAGATTACCACCATTACGTTTTACCGTAGCTGCAAACTGATTACGGAACTGCAAGCCCAAGTCGATACCAGAGACGTTAATATTACGGATTTTCCATTGCGTACCTTTATCTACCAACTGGAAAGAAACCGGAATTTTCTCGCCCTTATTGTTAAAGTCGACAGTAACTACAGGATTTTTGCTGTTAGTGGCTTTATAAGGACGAATGCTGTAAGACTGGTTACTATATTTTGCAAAAGCACTGCCATAATTTTCAATCAGAGTTTCACGGAAATTTTTCTCAAATTGAGCACGCTGGGCAGCTGAACTGTATTGATTGGTTGCGTAAGTACCCATCACAATACGTGTAAATGCCTGGGAATCAATGTAAGGGTCCAGATTTTCACGTACAATCGTTTTAACTGCAGCCGGATTAGTTTGCAGCTTGTTATGGTCAGCTTTTAAACGGCCAATCAACCCATCTGCTACACGTTTAATGAAAGCCGGAGGAGCTTCAGAAGGTGCAGCAAATGCTGTACCTGCCAATAAGCTGGTTAATACACTTGCTGTCAGGGTTTGTTTAAATAAAGTTTTCACTCAATCACTCCTCTACATTACTCGACAAATGAAGTCTGAGCATTATTTGCTTCAGCCGTTTCAGTTGTCGAACTTTCTGATGATTTACCCGCACCACCTGTAATAAATTTACTGATTAAATCTTCCAGATCCATAGTGCCCTGCGTATTGGCAATTGTTTCACCACGTTTGACATAGTTCAGTCCACCGCCTGGAACAACTTTCAGATATTTCTCGCCTAACAATCCATTGGTAGCCACCATAATATAAGCATCTTCATCAATACTGGTGATGGATTTCATGTTACTGATCAGTTGCTGTTCCATAGCTTTTTGTTGTGCCGGTGCTGAAGCAGCATATTCACTACTGTAGCGTAATTCCTCTATTGCATTTTGCTGTACAGTTTTTAACTGCTCAGGATTAAAACCTGTGAGTTTACCATCGAGCTCAAAATCCACCTTGGCCAGACGCGACACTGGATCTAGTGTAATATCGGTTACACGTCCAATTGTGACGCCACTCATGGTAACCTTAGCTCTGGGTTTCAGTCCGTTTACGTTGTCGAACTGAGCACTCATTTCATAGCTGTCACGCAAGTTGGTACCCGCCAGACCACTGACTTTCATGGCAAGAAAAAATAGAGCGATGCCGAAAAGAATAACGAAAATACCTACGGCCAGCTCACTAATACGTGATTTCATCAAACCCCTCCGAACATGACCGCAGTCAACACAAAATCAAAACCTAAAACACATAATGAAGAAAAAACTACTGTGCGGGTGGTTGAAGTAGCGATGCCTTCTGAAGTCGGTTCACAGGCATAGCCCTGATAAACTGCAATCCAAGTACAGATTAATGCAAATACAGTACTTTTGATGATGCCATTCACTACATCATGCCCGAACTGTACACTGCTTTGCATTCCACTCCAGAAAGAGCCTTCATCTACACCCAGGAAATCTACGCCGACCAGTTTGCCACCCAGTATGCCTACTGCACCAAAAATTACGGTAAGCATGGGAAGACTTACTATACCTGCCCATAAACGTGGTGAAACGATCCGTTTAAGCGGATCTACTCCAATCATTTCCATACTGGAAAGCTGTTCAGTGGCTTTCATGAGACCAATTTCTGCTGTCAGTGCAGAACCAGCCCGACCAGCGAATAGTAGCGCCGCCACCACTGGAGCCAGTTCGCGCAGTAAGGTTAAGGCAACCATGGTACCCAGCATGGCTTCACTACCCACATTTACCAGAATTGAATAGCCCTGCAGTCCTAATACCAGTCCAATAAAGAGTCCAGAGACCGTAATAATCAATAGCGACATCACCCCAACCCGGTACATCTGGTAAATAAATAGTTTTACCCCAAGCCAGGTCGGCAATGAAAATATAATCTGCAGCAACATCAAGGTTGCTACACCAATACCACGCACCCGTTCAATAACAAGTCGGCCCAACCAGGCAACGGCATTCATGAACCAACCTCATTTTTCAGATAAGCCTGATGGCTAAATTGGTAATCCACAGGCCCCTCCACAGCACCAGTTAAAAACTGGCGAACAAAGGGTGAAGCATCAGCCTGTAACTGTTCAGGTGTACCCTCACCCTGAACCTTGCCCTCTGCAATCACATAGATATAATCAGCAATTGAAAGAGTCTCAGCAACGTCATGTGAAACCACAATTGTCGTCAGATCTAGTGCTTCACGTAAAGAACGGATCAGCCGGGTAAGTACCCCCATGACAATCGGGTCCTGTCCTGCAAATGGCTCATCATACATAATCAGTTCAGGATCAAGAGCAATCGCACGCGCCAGTGCAACACGACGGTTCATGCCACCTGAGAGTTCAGAAGGCATCATTTGTTCGGCACCACGCAAACCGACTGACTCGAGTTTAAGTGCAACAAGTTCAGTAATCAGGTGCTCGGGCAACTGCGTGTGAGCACGCAATGGAAATGCGACATTTTCATATACAGTCATATCTGTAAACAATGCACCGCTTTGAAACAGCATCCCCATACGAGCACGGGCTGCAAACAGCTCTGAACGCGACATTTTGGCAATGTTATGGCCATCAAGCAATATCTCGCCCTGATCAGGTGTAAGTTGACCACCAATCAGGCGTAGTAAGGTAGTTTTACCTGTACCGGAAGGACCCATGATTGCAGTAATCTGGCCACGACGGATGCTTAAACTAACATTGTCATAAATGATACGTTCCCCACGTTTAAAACTCAGGTTCCTGATTTCAATCAGGGGCCGAGTATCAAGAGAACTTGGGTAATTCATAACTGAGAATTTCCTGCCTTTTTCAGCCCGCCTACTATAGCATCGAACCATTAAAACTTGGTTGTATTTTAACAATTTGTCTTATGAGAGTGCCAAAGGATTAAGAAAAAATGCCAAGATCATTCTATTTGATTCAAATAGCGAGATTTGAAAAGACTTTAAACTTGAAAGCTATAACTTGATATTCAAGAAGTTTAAAATGACATATACAAAATGAATCGTTTGATACCGCTTCTTTTTATTGGTTCATTATTTTATAAAAATAAGATGTTGGCCCATTAAACTTAATTAAATTAAAAGTATAAAAAAAGCCAGTTCAGGAACTGGCTTTTTTATTTTATTACAGCTTAGTCTTGAAATTTACGGCGACGCTCACCGCCAAAGTCTCGACGTGGACGATCTTCACCACCAAAGCTACGCTCGCCACGCGGTTTGTCATCAAAACTGCGGCGTGGACGGTCTCCACCAGCTGGACGCTCACTACGGTCGCCCGCAGCACGGAATCCACCATTACGTGGTTTATAATCTACGCGGTTTCCACGGTTGTCATCATTTGAGTCAAAGCGTGGTTTGTCATTAAAACCGCCTTCACGACGTGGACGATCGCCACCAAAATTACGCTCGCCACGTGGCTTGTCATCAAAGCTACGACGTGGACGGTCTTCACCACCAAAACTGCGTGATTGCGGACGATCACCAAAGCTACGTTGTGGACGGTCTGAATTAAATTCACGACGTGGGCGTTCAGCACCACCAAAGCTACGCTCACCACGTGGCTTATCATCAAAGCTGCGTTGTGGACGGTCACCAAAATCACGGCGGGCTGGACGGTCACCAAAATCACGTTTAGGACGGTCATCACCAAATGGACGTTCGCCACGCGGTCTATCATCAAAACTGCGACGTGGACGATCATCACGACCGCCTTCACGACGTTTGAAGTTTGATTCACCTTCAAAGCGGCGACCACCACCAAAACCACCACGGCCGCCCGGGCGTTTACCGCCACCACCTTCACGACGCGGACGAGCCGGCGGTGGAGATGGCTCTAGGCCTTCAATTTCTGAAACATTCAGACGAGTTTCCAGGTAATCTTCCAGAGCACGGATCTTGCCACGTTCACGGTAAGTTGCCAGTGTAATGGCTTTACCGGTACGGCCAGCACGACCAGTACGACCAATACGGTGTACATAATCTTCATGCTTCATCGGTAAACCGAAATTGATTACGTGTGAAATGGTTGGTACATCCAGACCACGTGCAGCTACATCAGTTGCCACTAGAATTTTAGCTCGGCCTTCACGAATACTGCGCAGACGACGGTTACGCACGGTTTGTGGCATCGCACCATGTAATGCAACAACAGAGTGACCCGCTTCAGCCAGTTCTTCAGCCAGCATGTCGGTATCTTCTTGAGTGCTTGCAAATACAACAGCCTGATCCAGAGTTTCGTCTTCTAACCAGTGAGTCAGCAGTTTTTTCTTGTGCTCAAAACCATCAGTCCAGTGTAATGTCTGGGTGATGTCAGTATTGGTTGAATGACCTGTTTCAATAGCAATACGCATTGGATCTTTCATCATGCATTCAGCAAGACGAATAATACGATCAGCAAAAGTTGCAGAGAACATTAAAGTCTGCTTGCGGTTTAGAGCAAGTTCGCTGATCGCTTCCAGGTCTTCAGAGAAGCCCAAGTCAAGCATACGGTCAGCTTCATCTACAATTAACGCATCAACTTTATCCAGTTTAATCTGGCGACGGTTTACCAAGTCAAGCAGACGGCCTGGAGTGGCCACTACAACCTGCGCACCTTTTAACTGCTGGATTTGTTTACCAAAAGGCATACCGCCCATGATCGCAGCAATACGTACACCTTTCATGTGACGTACCAGCGCGATTGCATCTTGACAAACCTGCTGGGCTAATTCACGAGTAGGCGAAATCACCAGAATATTTGGTTGAGTCACTGCACGCATACGTTCTTTAAACGGCAGGAAAGTATCTTGATCAGCAAGAGCATTTAATGTTGGCAGTAAGAATGCCGCAGTTTTACCAGAGCCAGTTTGGCTTGAAACAAGAAGGTCTTTACCTTCTAAGGCAGCAGGAATCGCCTGTTCTTGTACAGCAGTTGGCGCTGTAAAGCCCAAGTCTGTCAGTGCTTGGGTAAGAGATTCATGTAAAGAAAATTCAGCAAAAGTTTTGCTCATAGAGAGTGTTCACCCTATTTTGGGTGCTCCATTTAATAAATACAAATATGGACATCGGCACAAAGCGGCACAGCGACTAGAAGCTGAAAAAATATAGAATTCAGCAGCGATCCGAATAACGACGATGTGGATTAAACGCACGCATGATTACGGCCGCAACCTGAAAGAATCGCTTAAGCGATTGGGGCGCGAGGAATAGTCCTCTCTATGGACAGTACGCGCATACACAATGATTAGAAGAGAATGTTCAGGCAATGAACGGAAATTTAAGTGCGTGACAGCATGATACCAGAAACATTTTAAAAAGTAATCATTTTTTTCGATTAAATCTAAAATAAAGAGCGGTTTTAGCAGTAATTGACTCATTTTTAACTTAATTTTGATTAATTTTTATACAATTAATTTTTAAAAAACCTTAATTCAGCATTTGTGGAAACTTGTATAGAGAAACAAACCTTAATATATACATCGTACCAGTAAGTAAAAAGCCCTCAATTGAGGACTTTTTAAACGTTATTGCAGAGTTTATTTAGCTGCATCGCCCCAAGCAGGAACTACAGTTTGCATCAACGGTTTTAACATTTTCATTGAAGATGCCAAGACCTGTCCATTTGACATGGATTCAGAACCACCACGCGCATCCACTACAGTACCACCCGCCTCTTTAACCAAGAGCTCACCTGCTGCAATGTCCCACGGCTTCAGACCAACTTCAAAAAAGCCATCAAAGCGGCCAGCAGCCACATAAGCCAAGTCCAGTGCAGCAGAACCGCCACGGCGAATTTGTGCACCAGCTTTAGTCACAGCCAGCAAAGAAGCAAAATGCTGCTCGGCATAAGATACTACTTCACCAGCACGCTGAGTACGGTAAGGATGACCTACTGCCAGGAAGGTATTGTCCAGGCTGTCCTTAACATTTACACGAATGCGGCGCTGGTTCATCATTGCTCCGCGGCCACGGCTGGCAGAGAATAACTCATCTTTTACCGGATCGTAGATTACGCCATGCTGGGTAATCCCTTTATGCTGAACAGCAAGAGAAATACAGAAATGCGGAAAACCATGAATAAAGTTTAAAGTTCCATCCAGCGGATCAATCACCCAGCACCAGTCGGCATCGTGACCTTTTCCTTCCTGAAGACCAAACTCTTCACCCAAGAAACTATGATTTTTGTAGCTTTTACGAAGTGTATCGATAGTTAACTGTTCCAGATAACGGTCTACACGCGTTACTGGACCATCAATTCCTTTTTCTTCCACTTGTAGATCGAGCTTATGACGATTTTGATGCGCTTTTAAAAGCTCTTGACCAACTGTTTGAGCCGCACGCGCAGCCATCACCACCATAGGTTCCATTGAACACCCACTACAGAATAGAAAAATTTTGACAAAGAATAGTGCATAAAAGCGTATTCATTTTATCAAATGAATGCGCTTTTAGGGAGAAAATGTTGTTAAATTTTAGAGCCTGTTTTACGGATGTAAAGTCAGCTTGGCCCAGCACTGCGCAATCGAGCGCTGAATACCGAGTGCATCGAGGCCGCTTTCCTCTAACATTTGCGCATGAGAAGCCTGTGGCATAAAGCTGTCTGCCAGCCCCAGATTTAACACTGGCTTCACAAGAAGGGCCTTGGCCAGGAACTCATTAACAGCACTACCTGCGCCGCCCATCACTGCATGTTCTTCTACAGTTACAAATAATGTGGTCTGTCCGGCCAGCTGTTGAATAATTTCTTCATCTAGCGGTTTGACGAAACGCATATTGACTACACGAACACCAAGTTTGTGCGCAGCGGCCAGTTCCTGTCCTGCTTCGAGTGCAGCCTGTACCCGGCTTCCAAACGCCAGAATACTGATCTGCTGCTCATGATGCGGATTAAACTCAGCCAGTAATTCAGCACGGCCAAGCTCCAGCAAGCTCATTTCCTGCTGAACATCTACCCCTAAGCCTGAACCCCGTGGATAACGTACCGCAGCAGGTCCTGGATAGACATAGGCTGTATGTAGCATCTGACGGCATTCATTCTCGTCTTTAGGTGCCATAATGATCATGTTTGGAATAGTCCGCATATAAGCATAGTCATAAGCCCCTGCATGGGTTGGACCATCTTCACCTACCAGACCGGCCCGGTCAATTCCAAAAGTAACATCCAGATTCTGTAATGCGACATCGTGAATCAGCTGATCATAACCGCGTTGCAGAAAAGTAGAATAAATGGCCACGACAGGCTTGAGGCCTTCACAAGCCATACCGGCAGCCAGCGTAACGGCATGCTGCTCTGCAATTGCCACATCAAAGAAGCGTTCTGGATAGTCCCGAGCAAAATCAACCATACCCGAACCTTCACACATGGCAGGCGTGATTGCCATGAGACGCTTATCTTGCGCTGCCTGATCGTATAACCACTGCCCAAAAATCTCTGAATATTTAGGTGGGGCCTTTTTAGTCGCCAAGGTTGGCTGGGCAGGCAACTTGCTAATAGCATGATAAGTAATCGGATCAGCTTCGGCAGGTATAAACCCTTTTCCTTTCTTGGTATATATGTGAACCAGACGTGGACCTTTGCGTTTTTTCAGGGCATTAAACACCTGAACCAGCTGGTCGATATTATGACCATCAAAAGGACCAAAATAGTCGAATCCGATAGCTTTGAACAGGTTATCAGCTGCACTGGTCGCTGATTGATGCAGACGTGAATTATAAATCCACTGTGGGTGCGGCTGTACATAAGCCTCACCATTTTCATCAACATTGACAAATTGTCCTTTTTCCCAGATTGCAGCTAGATGTTTGGCAAAACCGCCGGTACTTTGCGAGATTGACATGTCATTGTCATTGAGCACTACGATCAGATCAGCATCATGAGCCACTGCGTCATTCATGGCTTCAAAAGCCATGCCCGCAGTCATGGCACCGTCGCCCACCACACATACCACTTCACACGGATTGTTTTGATAACGACGTGCAAGTGCCATACCCAGGCCGGCAGAAATTGCTGTGGATGAATGTCCCACACCAAAAGTATCGAATTCAGATTCATCTCGTGCAGGAAAGGCTGCCAGACCATCTTTGGCACGAATTGTAGTAATTTGTTCGCGCCGGCCAGTCAGTACTTTATGCGGATAGGCCTGATGACCTACATCCCAGATCAAGCGGTCATCTGGTGTATTAAAGCAGTAATGCAGGGCGACGGTCAGTTCAATTACACCTAGGTTTGCACCAAAGTGCCCGCCACTTTGTCCGGCCGCATATAAAATATATTGACGCAACTCATCTACAACCTGAGCCAGTTGTTCTTGGCGAAGCTCACGTAATTGTTGTGGATGATCAATACCCTCTAACAAGGAGATTACGGGGCGTTGAGTGGGAATTTCGGTATACAGCATATGTGGCAAAGCCTTCTAAAGCCGGGCAAATCTAAGCTAGGTAAACGGGTTAAATCGATAAATTATCGAAAGAAATCACCTTCCATCAGCCACATTTCTAGCGACGTAATTTCGAGCATTATCTCATAGGGCGTTGTTTAGTGCACAGGATTATCCTGAATAATCTTACTATTTATCAACTATTATTGTGTGCTTTCTACAAAAAAGAAAATCTTATCAATAATTTCAGTATCGCAATTCTACCAATAGCCGAGCATTAGGCTATACTTTAGCGATTTTCTATGACAAAGACGAGCTGAGCTGTGCCGATTGAATTTGTTGCCACATCCAAATTACCCACCAAGTTTGGTGAGTTCAAGATCAGTGTATTTCAGGATCCGGAGACCGGTGAGGAACATGTGGCACTTTCCAAAGGGCTGGAAACTCCGCCAGATGGCCCGGTGCTGGTCCGTATTCACTCTGAATGTCTTACTGGAGATGCCTTTGCATCACTTAAATGCGATTGCGGTCCACAATTACAGGCGACCCAGCAGTTAATCAATGAAGCAGGTCAAGGTGTGATCTTGTATTTGCGTCAGGAAGGACGCGGGATTGGCCTGACTAACAAGATCCGTGCCTATGCCCTGCAGGATCAGGGTCATGATACTGTCGATGCCAATTTAATGCTAAATCTTCCCGCAGATGCGCGTCATTATGATATGTGTCCAATTATGCTTAATCATCTTGGAGTTAAACAGGTACGTCTGATCACCAATAATCCATTAAAGATTAAATCGCTGCAGGATCAGGGTATAAACGTGGTAGACCGTATTCCATTAACTGTGGGCTTAAATCCATTTAATGAAGAATATTTAAAAACTAAACATAAGCGCATGTCACATCTTTATAAAAAAGATGACTTCTGATTCACTTTCTTTAAACCAGATAAAATAAAAACTTAAGGGATTTTTTCAATATTATTAGAAAAAATCCCTTACTTTTTCTATGTCTTTATGCTTTGATGTGATTAACCTTTTTTATTTCTCCCTCGAGGGTCATCATGCAGAATCCAACTTCAGCTGATATTCAACGTGTTCGTGAATTTCTTCTTGATCTGCAGGCACGTATCTGTGCCGGGTTAGAGCAGCGGGAACAGGCCGGCGGCGGAACGGCGCAATTTGTAATTGATGACTGGGAGCGTCCTGAAGGTGGTGGTGGGCGCTCGCGCGTATTGCAAAATGGCGAAGTGATTGAAAAAGGTGGAGTGATGTTCTCTCACATCAATATCTCCAGACTTCCAGCATCAGCTACCGAACGTCATCCTCAAATTGCAGGTGCCAAAGCACAGGCTCTAGGCGTATCACTGGTCATTCATCCTAAAAATCCGAATGTCCCAACCTCCCATGCAAATGTCCGTCTGTTTATTGCTGAACCAGAAGGCCAAGATCCGGTTTGGTGGTTTGGTGGAGGATTTGACCTTACTCCTTTTTATCCAGATGATGAAGATGTACGGGCTTGGCACCAGAAAGCCTATGATCTCTGCCAGCCTTTTGGTGAAGAGGTATACACCGAACATAAACAATGGTGCGATGACTACTTTTACCTGAAGCACCGTGACGAACAACGCGGAATAGGAGGTCTGTTTTTTGATGACTTAAACCAGTGGGATTTTGAAACCTGCTTTAAATATATACAAGCTGTAGGTAACGGTTACCTTGAGGCAATTTTACCAATTTTCCAAAAAAACCAAGAAAAACCTTATACTGAAGCACAGCGTGAATTCCAGCTGTACCGTCGTGGCCGCTATGTTGAATATAATCTGGTCTATGACCGTGGCACCCTGTTTGGCCTGCAAACCGGCGGACGAATTGAATCCATTCTGGTCAGTTTGCCAAATCTGGCCGCTTGGTCATATCGCCCTGAATGGGAACAGGATTCGCCAGAAAAACGCCTGACTGATTATTATTTAAAACCTCATAACTGGCTGAATGAACTGCAATAATATTCAGCATTTAAATTATGGGAGCTGCTTTATTTGAAGCAGCTTTTTTATGCAATTTTAAATTACATCTTTGCACTTTGTTAAACAGCTTCACATAGTGTTTCATTCATTAGCATTTAAATACTTATAAATTAAAAAATATCAGGTACACTTTATGTACTTGGTCAGGCTATTGATCCTGATTATAGATCAGTTCTCTTGGTGCATATTTGCATGTTTATGAAGAGAATACATTAGCCTATTTCTTTAGGCCCGGTTGTCGCTCTTACCTATGAAAAGGTAATGATATGTCTGCCGAGTTATACTGCTACTATTAAACAGGTTATCTTGAGCAAAATAATGTTAAGAAAATCAAATAATCATACTGTGATTTTATCATGGTGTATTTTCTCTATTCTTCTATGTTCCATCGCTGTAACAATTGTCTCTGATAATACGATCTCAGATGGCGTATCCATAACAGTCAGTGTGATTGCTGGTATTGCACTGGCTTTAAGTCTGGTTACAGTCCTTATTGATGTTATCCGCTCGATTTGTGATCCTTGAGTCAGCTTAAGGATTTTATTCATTTTCAGCTTTCAGTTTTGATTGAAACCGTTTTTAACTTCAGTGGGCAAAAATTACTGATTGACGTATATTGTCTGCATTTCATTTAATGGATACTGTGAGATGAATCAGCAGTTTGCCGTCATTGGTAATCCGATTGAGCAGTCCCGCTCTCCTGAGCTCCACCAGACTTTTGCCCAGAAAACCGGCATTCACCTAAATTATGTCAAACGACTGGCAGCACCTGATGCATTTAAAACTTCGGTTGAAGCTTTTTTTGCACAAGGCGGCCGAGGCATGAATGTGACGGTTCCTTTTAAGGAAGAAGCATTTGCCTTATGTGATGTACTGACTGAACGTGCCAAGATTGCCAAAGCAGTCAATACGTTATGGCGGGAAAATGATCAGCTATATGGAGACAATACCGATGGGCAGGGCTTAGTGGCCGCCATGACTGCTTTGGGCTGGCCATTAAAAAATAGTCAAATTCTGATTATTGGGGCAGGTGGCGCTACTCGCGGTGTAATATATCCTCTGGCTCAGGCAGGTGCCAGAAAGATTGTTATAGCTAACCGTACCTTAAGTCGTGCTGAACAGCTGGTTCAGGATTTGCAGCAAGCCGTACCACAAACCACGTTGCAGGCCATGGCATTAAACGAACTGAGTGGAAACTTTGACTTAGTGATTAATGCAACTTCAGCCAGTTTAACTGGTGAAGCGCTGGTTCTACCTGAAAGTCTGAGCTTTCACTATGCCTATGAGATGGCTTATGGCAAAGCTTCAAGCTTTCTGGACCAAGCCAAAGCACGCGGAGTAAAGTATGCCGATGGGTATGGCATGCTAGTTGGACAAGCAATTGAATCATTTTCAATCTGGCACGGTGTTAAACCGGAATTGCAGGATTTTCTAGATTAAATATAAAAAGAACCTCAACTGAGGTTCTTTTTAGAATAGAGAATTAAACTGCCTTATTTAACATGCTGCTTTAATTTTTGATAAGTCTCTTGGTATAAATCGAAGTCAATATAATCGGCTTGATCTAAAGTCAGCTGCTGAATACTTTTTACTGAAAGATTATTCTGGGTAGTGTCTTTATATGCACGCGCCAGTACTGTTGCGGCTGCTTTCAGAAAGGGACGGCTAGCTGGCTCAACTTCATATTCCTCATCAAAACGCTGTATATAATATTGAATAAAGAGAGCTTGGGACTGTTTGTACTGGCTTGCCAGCTTGTTCCAGTTTTGACGGTCTTCAGCACCTGCAATCACTTCCGAGACCATTTTGTCTACGCTGTTACCCAAAACCTCATCAAACTGGATACTTTCCTTGAGCTGATGTTTTTCCTGCAAGATTTTAATTTTTGCCAGTTCTTGTGTATCTGGTGTATTTTGGTCAGCGCCCTGATAACGATACGCATAAACCTGAGAAATTTCTTGTAATGCCTGCGGACTGTAATTCTTCAGCAGTTCTGGCTGTTGAACTGCCAGTTCCATCAGGAAAACAGTCTGATAAGTTTGCTGGTAAGAGTGAGTACGTGCGTAAGTCTTTTCTGCCAGCTTATGTACCTGCTGCTCAAAATCAGGTATTTCATTATGAGTATTGGTTCTGGATGACTCGTCTTCACCCATAGTGCGCCCCAGTCCTTTAATCAGGTTTTCAAACATTGAGCCTTTACTGACTTCTTCAATCGACTTGGCATTACGCAACTGGGCACGGTCAATTTTGGTAGCATTACCATAATTTAAAATATCCATGTCAGCTTTTATATTCAGTACACCATATTTTTGTGTTGTGTACTGCAAGCCATATTTAATCTGTACTACCCGGCCCTGCTGGTCTAGTCCAACATCCACCTGTAATGGTGTCTGCCGATGAAGCCCCTTCATTGCCTGCTGTATATCGGATTGGTGATTCTTCCATAAACCGGTAAATTCCTCAGCTGTAGTCAACTGCTGTTTTTCATAAGGGGTAAATACCTTCTGTAAATTCAGCAAAGCTTCATTGAGACTATAAAGTGTTCCCTTATCTTTTACATTTTTTTGAAAAGCATCTAAACCATACTCATTTCGGCAAGCATTCAGCTGCCCCATAGCAACCTGCTGAGGCTGTTGAAGCAATGTTTGACATTCCTCTTTAGTTAGGTAACTGCTTGCTTCCTCTTCAGTCGCTGTATACGTCTGCTCTTTAGCAGTATCTAAACGTCCAGAATCTTCTGCCAGTTGGGCTGCATCTCTACAGTCCTTATGGCTGTCTGCTATGCAACTGGTTTCAACAGCACTGTCTGTTGCCATATCAGGATGTTGTAACTGGTTCAAGTGCTCAGTAACCAACTGGGTTAATAATACACGTGACTGGTAAGCTTCTGTTTCGGCACTACCACCTGTTTCAGAAGATAAAATATCCAGTTCTACCTTGTGTGAAAAGTCATCCTTTTCTCTAGCAGTATCGGTTGCTATTTGATTGTCTTTAGACTGTACTGGCATACCTAAGACGGTATGAGATAAGTACTCTTTGTTGAGCTGACTAAACAGACTTGATTGTAAAGAAATAGCTTCAAGAGTGGTATCTAACCGGACTTTCTCAACCAGGCCTTGTTGACGGTCTTGAGCCGTTAGAGCGAGCGAATGTATCTGTTGCGGCTCTGCTAGCAAGTAAGCGACTGCATTCATCTGCTTAATGTACTCAGCCAGTTCTTGCAGGTTTACTTTATTGATATCACTTTTATATTTGGAAAAGTCAATATAGGCAAAGCTGCTCTGACTGTCTTGATTGACCAGATAAGGCATAAGCGCAAAATAATTGCTATAGAACTTATAATCTTTAAAGTCCACGACCATTGGAATTTTGGCTTGTACCAGCAGAGTCGGTTTTTTATAGGTTGCCGTTAGATTAAGAGACGCCAGTTTCTGGCGATAATGTACCGAACCAGCATAATCAAACTGAATATTACTCAGCAGATTTAACGCCCAAACATCAAACTGGCGCCCGGAAGCTGTACTCGCTGCTCTATAACGATCAGCTTCCTTGTACATTGCCTGATAAAGTTGCTGCTTTTGTTGTGTTGTAAGAGAAATATGCTGTTTCTTTAAAAACTGGTCAATCTGCTTTTGCAATGTGTGGTCGAACCGATCCGATTTCTTCTGTTCCTCCTGAGTGTTAGTTATATCTTGTAACGCAGATGCTTTTACTAAGAACTGGCCACGATAATCATAGCTCGAGGTTTCAAGCATGGAATTAAGACCATGTATCGCGCGCTGTCCAGCACTTTTAGCAGCATCCGGACTGGTTTTAATGACATGCTGTGTACACGCCCCCAGACTTAAACCTAACAGACACAAGGTTAAATATTGTAATTTCATGAGGTTTTTCTAAACACCTTATTTATTTATAATTTAAACTAAAAAAACTGCAAATTAATCTGTACAGATAATCCGGCTTATTTTAACAAGCTCGAGTTCCTTTAAGATTGGCAATTGTGCTTAGATTAGCTTTTCTGACATTTTAATTTTGCTGTCATATCAATGTATTTTTATAGAATTTATGAATAATTGAATACATACACCAGATAATCCAAAACAATTTCTAGATTAGGATTAAGACCCATGCCAGCATATAAAGCTCCCCTTCGTGATACACGCTTCTTGATGAACGAAGTTTTTGATTATCCAGCCCATTATCAGACTTTATCCAATGGTGAACTGGCTGATAGTGATACCGTCGACATGATTCTAGAAGGTGCAGCAGATTACTGTGAAAACGTAATTTCCCCCCTGTATCAAACCGGCGATGATGAAGGCTGTCACTGGAACAACGGTGAAGTCACTACCCCTAAAGGCTATAAAGAAGCATATGACCAGTTTGTACAAAGCGGCTGGCAGGGATTGTCTTATCCGGAGCAGTATGGTGGACAGGGTCTCCCTATGTCACTCAACCTGATCAAGTCGGAAATGATGGGCACGGCCAACTGGGCGTTTACCATGTATCCGGGCTTAAGCATGGGTTGCATGAATACTATTTTGCAATTCGGGACTGAAGAGCAGAAAGATATTTACATGCCACCTCTGGTTGCAGGTACCTGGTCAGGGACCATGTGTTTGACTGAGCCCCAGTGCGGTACAGATCTGGGTCAATTAAAGACTAAAGCTGAACCTCAGGCTGATAGTACCTATAAAATAACCGGTACCAAAATCTTTATTTCTGCGGGTGAGCATGACCTGACTGAAAATATTGTACACATCGTGCTTGCTCGTCTGCCAGATGCACCTGCGGGTACAAAAGGTATTTCACTGTTCATCGTACCGAAGTTCCTCCCAACTGCTGAAGGAAGTGTCGGTGAGCGCAATGCAGTGAACTGCGGTTCAATTGAGCACAAGATGGGTATCAAGGCCTCTGCAACAGCAGTACTCAACTTTGATAATGCTACCGGTTATCTGATTGGTGAACAAAATAAAGGGCTACATGCCATGTTTACCTTTATGAATACTGCCCGGATCGGGACAGCAGTTCAGGGTATTGCACATGCTGAACTTTCATTCCAAGGCGCACTGCCTTATGCCAAAGAACGGATGTCAATGCGTGCCCTGTCCGGTAAAAAAGATCCGGAAAAAGTTGCTGATGCGATTATTCATCATGCTGATGTACGCCGTATGCTACTAACACAAAAAGCTATTGCCGAAGGTGGCCGTGCCATGATTTATCATGCTGCACAGCTTGCCGATAAAATGACAGATGCACTGGCCCGCGGTGACAATGCTGAATATGAAGAATATGATGATAAACTCGGTTTTTATACGCCTATTTTAAAAGGCTTTCTGACCGAACTTGGTCTTGAAGCAGCTAACCACGGTATGCAGGTTTTTGGTGGTCATGGTTATATCAAAGAATGGGGCATGGAGCAGATCGTTCGTGATGCACGGATTGCCACCTTGTATGAAGGTACAACCGGTGTGCAGGCACTGGATTTGATTGGCCGTAAAGTTTTGCTGTCTTCTAAAGGTAAAGTCGTTCGTGATTATACCGCTGAAATTTTAAAATTCAGTGGACGTCATGCACGCAACAAATATATGCGCCGTTTTGCCTGGGACCTGACTAAAATCTGTGCTCAGTGGAATGCTCTTACTGTACGTATCATGCTGGCTGCACGTAAAGACCGGGATATTGTTTCAAGTGCCTCTTTTGATTATCTCATGTTCTCTGGATACGCCATGATGGCTTATTTCTGGGCCCAGCAGGCTGCAGTGGCTTCAGAAAAACTTGAATCGGGTGAAGGTAAAGAAACTCCTGAATTCTATAAAGCTAAAATCAAGGTTGCAGACTTCTATTTCGAACGTATGCTGCCACGTGCACAAGGCCATGCTGAAGCCATGGTGAATCCTTCACGTACTATGACTTCTCTGGCAGCTGAACATTTCAGCTTTGACTACTAAGCTCATCATTTCAACATAAGATATTCTTTAAAAAGAGCGCTTAGGCGCTCTTTTTAACTTCAGACTATTATTGATTCTAAATTATTCCAAGTCTTAAAACTCTACTGCATCTTTGACCAGTTTATAGGGCTGTTCAGGTAATGGATGCTGCTGTATAAAAGTCTGTATTATCCGCTGATCATTAGCATGCAAGGTCTTATAGAGATTCATGACCAGATTCTGCTTGGGATCAACACGATAATAAAAATTAACCCCCTCAGCGAGGTGCACAATAATTTCATTCTTAGCCTGATCAACAGACCAATGATCTCTGCGATAAAAACGGCGTTGCGCTGTATCAGGCCTGTCCACGCCAGGTTGCACCCGACCAAATGTAGCAATCATACGGTGGGCACTGCCGTCAGGCAGTAAATTTAAAATATATTCTGCCCTTCCTTTGCCACAATTTACAAAAGCATCCTGACAGGGAACCTGCGTATAGTAACGTCCTGCATACTGTAAATTTGTACTGCGTACTTCTTCATTCTGCTCATTTTGCAGTACTGGCAAAGACGCACGGCCTGCAACCTCAGTCAGTTTTCGGCCTGTCACCAAACTTTCATCAGTATAATTTATATTATTCAAAGAAGGGAGCTGACCCTGACTTAGAGGTGAGCTTTCCCGTGTTTCTGACTGTGAGAGATCACAGCCACCCATCAATGCGCCTAATAACACAATGGTACAGACTCTGGCTAGAACAGGCATTTTTCTATTCATCACTCACTTGTTGGTCCGACGACATTCGGCTTATGCAGGCCAATAAATGTATTTTCAATACACTTTTATCATTAAAATCAGGCGTTTCAATACCATTGTCGCTCAAGTTAAATTAAATACTCAAAAGAGTAGAGAAGGCATACCAATAAAAATAAAGTCGACTTCCTGAGTTGGAAATAACTTTAAGGGTATTTTAGTGGTCAAATTATAGAAATTTGAACTCCTGCTTACATAACTTAACTAAGTTACTGAACATACGTCTTTAAAAGGTATTCACTCATCACTATATAAATATCGAGGGTAATGATTTTTTCGTTATCAGATTTATTTTTTACAGCGAGGAGACTTCGATGTCAGATTCTGGCTTATATCGTTCTAACCGACAAAACATGATTGCCGGCGTAATGGGCGGTATTGCAGAACGTTTTGGCTGGAATGCCAATCTGCTGCGCATCATTTTTGTCTTGATCTCGATTATGAGTGCAGCTTTTCCTGGAATTCTGGTTTATCTGATTTTATGGCTATTGATGCCTAAACGTGATTATCGTCTGGATGCACCGCCACGAAATTATCAGCAGCCAGTACGTACTGTTTATGATGAACATAAGGTGAAACGCTAAATCGCTCTCCTCTCTAACCGGTTTGGTCGCTACGGTTGTGCCCCTAGACAGCCGTAGCCTTTTTATCTATCTATAAATTATGGTTTCTGGCGCAAATGCAGAATTTCTTGCTGCATGGCTGCAATCATATCTGCCCGGCTAATGATTCCAATTAGCTGTTCTGCTTCAACTACAGGTATATAGTTAAAAGATTTTTCTACAAAATAGGGCGCCAAATCTTGAATTGGCTGTTCAGGGTGAACTGTCACCACCTTACGGTTCATAATCTGTTTTACCAGATACTCCCATGATGCCCGGTAATCTGCACCGCGCTTAAACCACTCGACCACATCATATAACGCAAGTGTACCCACCAAATGCTCTGAGGCATTCACTACGGGCAGACTCATTAAATTGACCTGCTTGAACTTGTCTAAGGCTTTATGAATATCATCGTTTTCATGCAGCACAATGACGTCACGGCTCATAATATCACGACAGTGATAGTGTAAAACTATACGTTCATTTGCCCGTTCTTGGGCTTCTAGAATAATTTTTTCCAAGTCATACTGACTGATATCAAGAAGCTCGGTCTGATGCTCAAGTGCCTGCTGGATATCCTGTGGCTGAATGGTCACCTTCTGGGTAGGCGTCGGGTCTTTGGAACGCTCATTTACCTGCCGTGGATAAGGATAATGCCGCCCTAGCAGACGATTAAAAAAAATAGCAAAACCCAGCAATAAAACCGAATTTAGTAATACGGGATAAAATAAAAATTGATAACCCAGATGATGTACACCCTCGCCACCCAAAACTGCCGTAATTGCTACAGCTCCGCTAGGCGGATGTAATGAATCTGTAGTCATCATCAAGAAAATAGACAGACCAACGGCCAAGCTAAACGCAGAAGTAAGATCAGGAATCCATAAAGCACAACTGACACCAATTAATCCGGCAATGGTATTGCCCACCACCATGTTCCAGGGCTGCGCCAGTGGACTGGCCGGCACTGCAAATAATAAAACCGAGGAAGCACCCATGGGTGCAATATACCAAGCATTGATTCCGCCCAGTGTATACCAGCTAATAATTGATGAAATCGCCAGTCCCAGCAGAGCGCCACAACCACAGAGTAAGCGCTCTTTTAAAGGCAGCGTTTTAAAATTAGGTTTAAGGGTGTCTAGCCAAAACTGTGAATTACTCACTGCACAACCTGTTCTTGTTAGATAAAAAACAGGGCGAGTATACGCCTAAGCCTTATTAAGGTGCATTGATTTTATATCTTTACAATATTGGTTTTTTTGTAAAGCAGTCACAACGCTTCTTAGCGTTACTTAACTTTTCTCGGCTTTATACTTACTTGGCTCTGTTATTTACTCATAATTGATCAGGGATTAATCAAGACTGGATGATATGAACAATAAAATCTATAGCAATACAGCTTTAATACGCTCTTTGCTTCTGGCACCGATACCAAGCCTGCTGGTGATTTTAATTTTCTCGGCAGCCGCCAATGGTGCAGGCCAGTTATCCTCTGTAGTCAGTATTCTGTTTGTAGCTGTTATGATTTATGCAGTTTACTGTATTTTAGCATTACCGTTTGCTTACGGCTTATCTCAGCTTATACAGCTCAAATTTCATCTAAATCTGGGAATTATTTTAGTCGGCTCTATAAGTGTATGGTTAATTATGCTGACTTTGTTGCAGCTCATACTCAATCATAATATTTCAATGGGCTGGGAACTTTATTTGAGTGGTGGCTATTATATGATGGCTTTATTGACCGGATTCTTTTACTGGTTGCTGCTTAAATATTTTGATTCACAACCTGCCCCAGCAATTGCACATTTTAACAAGTTAAAAACCTACTGATGAATAGTTGAAGGACAGGAATTTCGCTATAGCTGAATCAGGTTTTATGCTGGTTTATTTTCTAGAATCCAGGTTTAAATACCTGTTTGGTGGAATTTTATCTGTATAAAAAAGCTGAACTGATTTTAATAATAAGCCTGGTCTGGCTTGAAAATTCTGCTTTAACTCATGATTCGCACTCTTAAATAGAATTCTTTGCCACTCCCCTGCAAATTCCCTATACTTAGGGACAATTTTTTCTCATATTCTAGTGGATGCTACATGAGTCGCGCCATATCACATATTGATACATTTCAAGGCTTAATTCTTGCCTTACAAAATTACTGGGCCGAGCAAGGCTGCGTCGTATTACAACCTTACGACATGGAAATGGGTGCAGGTACTTTCCACACTGCGACTTTTCTGCGGGCATTAGGCCCTGAAACCTGGAATGCAGCTTATGTCCAGCCATCACGCCGTCCTAAAGATGGACGTTACGGTGAGAATCCAAACCGTTTACAGCATTATTACCAATTCCAGGTAGTGCTAAAGCCTAATCCGGATAATATCCAGCAGCTTTATCTGGATTCATTAAAGGCTATTGGTATTGATACGCTAACCCATGATATCCGTTTTGTAGAAGACAACTGGGAATCTCCAACACTGGGCGCTTGGGGCTTGGGCTGGGAAGTCTGGCTGAACGGTATGGAAGTAACACAGTTTACCTATTTCCAGCAGGTTGGTGGCGTAGAGTGCTATCCGGTTACAGGTGAAATTACTTATGGTCTTGAGCGTCTGGCCATGTACCTGCAAGGTGTAGACTCGGTTTATGATCTGGTCTGGACCAAAGGCCAGTTTGGTACGGTCACTTACGGCGATGTGTTTCACCAGAATGAAGTAGAACAGTCCACTTATAACTTCGAATATGCGCCAGTTGAAAAACTATTTGAACTATTTGATTTTTATGAAACTGAAGCCAGCCGTTTAATGGAAGCAGAACTTCCACTGCCGGCATACGAACAGGTGATCAAAGCTTCACATAGCTTTAACCTGCTTGATGCACGTGGTGCGATTTCTGTGACTGAACGTCAGCGCTATATTTTGCGTGTACGTACACTGGCCCGTGCCATTGCACAGAGTTATGTACAGGCCCGTGCCAAACTAGGCTTCCCGATGGCCGAACCTCATCTGCGTGATGAAGTCTTGGCCCAGCTTAAAGCTCAAGCGGAAAATGATGCTGCTCAGGCAGAAAAATCAGCGGAGAACAAATAATGTCTAAACATACAGTTTTATTTGAACTTGGCTGTGAAGAACTTCCTCCCAAAAGCCTGAAAACACTACGAGATGCCTTACAGGCAGAAACAGTGAAAGGTTTAAAAGATGCTGGTCTGGCCTTTGATTCAATCGAAGCTTATGCTGCCCCACGTCGTTTAGCCCTTAAAATTGTGAATGTCGATGGTGCGCAAGCAGATACACAGAAGCGTTTTGATGGTCCTGCGGTTCAAGCGGCTTATGATGCTGAAGGTAAACCAACCAAAGCTTTAGAAGGCTTTATGCGTGGTCAGGGTATCAGTATTGATCAAGTATCAACATTCCAGGCAGGTAAAGTTGAAAAGGTCTGCTACTTAAAAGATGTAAAAGGTCAGAGTCTGGATGTATTACTGCCACAAATCCTGCAAACTGCTTTAGATCATCTGCCTGTGGCAAAACGTATGCGCTCAGCAGCCAGCCGTACTGAATTTGTACGGCCAGTGAAATGGGTAGTATTACTAAAAGATGATCAGGTCATTGAGGCTACTATTCAAGACCATACAGCCGCTAATGTAACTTATGGTCACCGATTCCATGCACCAGACGCAATTACACTTGCAAATGCTGATGCCTACCTAGATGCACTGCGTGCAGCTAAAGTCGTAGCTTCATTTGAAGAACGTCAAGCCATTATTGACCAGCAGGTAAAAGCTCTCGCTGATGAAGTTAATGCAATTGCCATTGTACCGGCTGACTTGCGTGATGAAGTAACTTCACTGGTAGAATGGCCGGTGGCTCTGCGTGCCAGCTTTGAAGAGCGTTTTCTTGCCGTTCCACAAGAAGCACTAATCACGACCATGCAGGATAACCAGAAATACTTCTGTCTGGTCAACAGCGACCACAAGCTTCAGCCTTATTTTATTACCGTATCGAATATTGAGTCAAAAGCCCCGAAGCAGATTATTGAAGGTAATGAAAAAGTTGTTCGCCCACGTCTGTCAGATGCCGAGTTCTTCTTTTTGCAGGATCAGAAACAGCCGCTGGCTTCACGTTCAGAAAAACTGGCTAACATGGTATTTCAGGCACAGCTTGGCACCTTATGGGACAAGACTGTACGTATCGCAATGCTGGCTGTGGAACTGACCAAGTTTACAGGTGCACAGGTTGCCGATGCTGAAAGAGCCGCCATGCTGTCTAAATGCGACCTGACTTCCGAGCTGGTAGGTGAATTCCCTGAGCTTCAAGGAATTGCAGGGACATACTATGCCCGACTTGAGGGTGAAAATGATGAAGTCGCTGAAGCGCTTGGCGAGCAGTATCTGCCAAAATTTGCAGGTGATGTTTTACCAAAAACCAAAACAGGCACTACGATTGCACTGGCCGACCGTCTGGATACGCTGGTAGGTATTTTTGGAATTGGGCAGGCTCCTACAGGTTCAAAGGACCCGTTTGCACTTCGCCGTTCGGCAATTGGTATCTTGCGCCTGATTATTGAAAATAATCTCAATGTAACGATTGAAGCACTGGTGAACTCTGCCCTGCATGCCTATGGCGCGCTGATTACTGATCCGAATAAAACCCGTAGTGTTGCAGTTGCCTTCCTTGAAGGCCGTTACCGGGCCAAATATGAAGACCAAGGTGTTCAGGTAGATGTCATTCAGGCAGTCCAGGCGATGTCACCTGCTTCTCCGCTTGACTTTGACAAGCGGGTTAATGCCGTTAACCATTTCCGCAATTTGCCTGAAGCTGCTGCATTGGCTGCTGCAAACAAGCGTGTTGCAAATATTCTGGCGAAAGAAGCTGCACCTGAAGGTTCAGTGGTTGAAGCAAACTTGGTTGAAGATGCTGAAAAAGCATTATTTGCTGAACTTGCGAAAATTACGCCTGTGGTTGAGCCATTATTTGCTGCCAAAGACTACACTGCTGCGTTGTCTGCACTTGCTGCTCTTCGTGTGCCAGTGGACGCGTTCTTTGACGGTGTTATGGTGATGGCAGATGATGCTGAGCTGAAAGCAAACCGTTTACGTATGCTTGCACAGCTTCGTGATTTGTTTACCAAAGTAGCTGATATTTCGGTGTTGCAGCACTAAGCTTTAATTAGTTGAAAAGTCTATAGAACCCCGCTATAAGTTAGTGGGGTTTTTATTTTTTTAAATATAATGAAATTATCACAATCGCAAAAAGTTGTAGAATTTTTAAAATCTTACCCAAATCAAAAATTTACATCACGTGAAATAGCTGAGGCTATTATTCAGCTTTTTCCTGAAGACTAGAACAAAAAAGATTAAACCATCGATTTGAATCAAATTCAGATTTTGTACAACAAATTGTTCGTGAAATTAGTAGTAATGCAAAAACTAGTATTTTAAAGGTATCGCCGCATATTCATATACGTGATCAACCTCGTCCAAGACAATTCTGGTTTGATCCTAATTCAACATATGAATTAACACGGGAAATTAATACTATTTTTAATTCTGAAAATATTGATGCTGAAGTTCACTTACCTATTATTAAATTAGATCATTTATCTGAACATGATCTTTATCCAATTCTTATTGAGTTTTTAAATTCTGAATTTAATCTAAACTGCCTTAGAATTGATGAGAAACGTTCAAAAAATTCCCGTGGTCAGAATGGAAATCAATGGCTACATCCTGACGTTGTTGCTATGCAAGTATTAGATAACCGTTGGAATGAATTAATTAGAACCTGTGTAAAACATAGCTCTGGTCAAAATGTTCGTCTATGGTCTTTTGAAGTCAAGAAGGAACTAAATAGCAGTAATATTCGTAGTAGTTTTTTTCAGGCTGTGAGTAATTCAAGTTGGGCTAATGAAGGATATTTAGTCGCAACATCAATATCTACGAGTGAGGTTGAAGAAGAGCTTCGGATGCTTTCTGCCCTCCACGGTATCGGGGTAATACTTCTAATTCCTGAAAATCCAAGTGAAAGTGAAATTTTATTACCTGCTCGTCGTAGACCAGAGGTTGATTGGCAATCCATTAATCGAATATTAAATGAAAATTCTGATTTTAGAAATTTTATAGAACTTGTTTCTATTTACTATCAAACAGGCCGTATTCGTCCTCAAGACTGGAATAGATAATGTATGACTATAGGCATTTCACTATATATTTCATATACTCAAACTAACAACACTCAACAAGAAAGAATCATATGAAATTTAAAACTCTTATTTTGACGGGTCTTGCGAGTATCGCAGTTACAGCCTGTAGCTCAGCCCCAAAAATTCCTCAGCTTGATCTTGGCGTCTTACAGGAAGTACAAAATCTTGAAGTTGTTCCTGCAACTACCAACAATAAGGCAAAACTGACCAAATTCCTTGATAAATGTGTGATTGAATTTACAGGTGATATTGGTGAAAACCGTGTTGTGGAGCAGTGGTCATTTAAAGGTATGGGATTAATGAATGCCGGTTCGGCCACATTCCAGCGTGATGGCACCAGCAAAGCAGAAAAATTTAACCTGCATGATGCGAATGTTCAAAAGAACTTTGTTACCCTGCGCGATCATTTTGCCAAAGAAGCGCTAGATCAATGTAACTAGCAAACTCGCCCTGTTTTTATAAAAGATAGGGCGTCCTCTATGACGTTGCTGCATAAATCGCTGTATAACCCTCTATATCTTTTTTAAATTAAAATAATTATAAGATACTGCAATATTCTTCTTTAGCGATTCTTCACAGGATATTCATTGTTTTTAAAACATCATCCGCTACACTAAAACATTCAGACCGCTCTTTAACAAATTCGAGGTCGATTCTTAATGAATATTAAAACTCCAATACTTTTGCTCATCGCTCTTATGGGCGCTGTACCACTCCTCGCCCAGGCGAATTCTACTCAGACCTCTTCACAGATTACTAAACCGGTCACACCTTATGGTGAGAACCCAAATCTGCTGCATGTATTTGCCTATAAAGCACAAGAAGGCGTAATCAATACTGCGGAGAAAGTGGGAAAGGTGACTGAAAAAGGCATCGCCAGAATTAAACCAGATGTCGACCGCGCCTGGAACAACACCAAATCTGTTGCCTCAGATACTATTCAAAAGGTGGATCAGGGAACACAGCAGGCAGCTCAACAAGCTAACCAGAGAATCCAGAGCTCCCGAGAAGCATGGGGTGGCACACCGCAACAACCGGCGCCTATTATTCAGCAACCTCTAAGCCAATCATCGACAGCTACCCAAACTACAGCGCCCTTACAACCCCATTCAGGCGCTACCAGCTATGCAATCACAGAACTTTAAACTTGCGTGGGATTAAATAAATATATTGAGCTAACACCTTTCTTTAAATGCTTAACAGGCTTACACAATATTTGGGCAAAATATTAAGAGATTAGAATTATGCAACGCCCATGCTTTGGAATGGGCTGGCTGGTTAAAACTCTTTACTAATTGACCTGCCGGATAGGCAGGCCTCGTTTAAAGGCTTCAGTATTTTCAGCAAGCTGCTCTAGCATACGCTGTCGCGCCTGAACACTTCCCCAAGCAGAATGCGGTGTAACAATCAGATTTGGAATATCCTCATTCAGTAAAATATTGCCCTGTTTAGGTGGCTCAACGGTGAGTACATCGCTGGCAGCTCCGGCGATTTCACCATTTTTTAAGGCTTGGACCAATGCTGTCTCATTCACCAGTCCACCACGTGCACAGTTAATGAGAAAGGCGGTAGGTTTCATCTGTTGCAGCTCTGCTGCTCCAATCAGGTTTTGGGTCTGTTCGGTCAAAGGACAATGCAGACTCAGAAAATCAACTTGCGGTAGCAGCTCCTTTAATGGAATCCGATCAGTTCCCCCCGGACGACACGGTAAAGAGGCAATCTTGACCTGCATGCCAAATGCCTCTGCCAGCCGGGCTACAGCCTGTCCGAGTTCGCCATACCCTACAATTCCTAAAGTCTTTCCAGCCAGTTCAACAATCGGGAAGTCGAGTAGACAGAACTGCTCGGCCTTGTTCCATGCACCGGTCCGCACCGCACGGTCATATTTTAAAAAGGAGGTTGCCAGACTCAGCATAAGCAATAAGGTATGCTGGGCAACAGCCGGTGTGCCATAGCCCTGACAGTTACAGACCACGATGTTATGCTCACGGGCTGCACTCAGATCTACATTATTGGTGCCGGTAGCAGAAATCAGAATCAGTTTTAACTTGGGAAGCTGACGAATCAGTTCGGCATTTACTCTGACTTTATTGGTAATAATGACATCGACATTCTGTACACGCTCCAGAATTTCATCTGGTGCAGTAACTGCATGTAAAATCAGCTGGTCAAACTGCTGTTGAAGACGACTGATCTCCAGATCATTTTGGTTCAGTGAATTAAAGTCTAGAAATACGGCTTTCATTGGATTCATCTCCTGCGACTCTACTCCATTTAAACAGCTCGTCCATGTTTATTCCAGAGCAATGCAAGAGATGATCCTTAGCCTACAATTTTAGTGTTAAATTTCAGGTGCCAGAAATTTGCGTTTTTTAATCACTGGTTTGTGCTGATGGCTTTTATAAAATTGCCAGGCCTCTTTTAAGACATATAGCGCGAAAGTCAGCACTACCATGACTCCCAGACCAAAAACCAGATGCGGTGTATGTACTGCACCCGCATGAGCGAAGCCAGGGAATAAAAATATTAAGCTAAACAGCAAAGATGGATAAACATTCACATCTACACTCCTTATCTTTTTTCTTTAAATTTAGGTATTTACAAAAAACCTATTACTGAATCCCGACTATAGCCCACATACAGAATAAAGCAAGTTTGTAAGATCAGGTAACTTTCCTATTTAAATTCCAGCTATTTACAGACCCAAAAAAGCCGGGCTAAACCATGAAGGCTTAGACCGGCTAACAGATTAATCTGGCCTTTAGACCACCACAAATTTCTCTGTATTTTGAACGTGTTCTACAGAAAAATGGCAATTGCCATATTCATCACAGCTCAGGTTCAGGTTTTTATAACTGAGTACATAAAAATCCGGATATTTTTTTAGAACAATCGGACTCATGTCTGGAGAAAGTGCATCTTGCTCTTTTACCAGCCGCATAATACGGCGGTCATTCATTACCACCATATAGCGCTCATTGTTCAGATCAACACTGAGCAGACCAGTTTCTTTCGCCTGTAGAGAGATCAGATACTTGTTATTGAGACTAATCGCATCCTGACTATAGCTTTCCAGTTTCTGGGTAATCAGATTAAATACCAGATAGGCCTGATGGCAGTCCTGCAACAGGCTGCGCTGCTCCTGATCATGGGGCATGTTGACTTTAATACCCAGCTTCAACAGATCCTGCTCATTTACCTGCTTGTTGGTCAGCAAGGTTCGGGTAATCAGTTGCTTTAATTGAGCATCCAGATATTGCCCATCGAGCTGGAATTCACCATTTTTCAGGATTTTTCCAAGTTTGGCACTGTGTTTTGGCAGGAACTTGGCAATAACATTACGGTAATAGAATTTACTGTTCTTTTTAACCTCACGCACCTGTTTATAAAAATATTGCTGGTCCCATTCATGTGAAATAAAGTCATTTAGCAGGGTCGAGCTGGCCAGTACAGCCAAGGCATCATGGCCGGTAAACGGTAGATGAATAGTATACAGTTGCGGAATTAGGGGCTGAATCTTTGAATAATGTTCATGATCAGCTTCAAAATACGGGTCATAAACCAGAATATATTCACTATCTGGCGCAATATCAGAGCGTTCGATACGCATATTGGCATTCAGGTCAGCATCAAAGAACTCGCTATAACGGCGGTCATTGACTTCATCTGGATTAATGGAGTATTGCGGAACAAAAGCAATGACCCGGTTCATGCCAAGCAAGCGAGAATATTTTATCGCAGCATAACCACCCATTGAGCCGCCATATCCAGCTACATAGTCGAACTGCGCTAAAATAGGCTGTATCTGTTCCAGCATGGCCTGCATACTGGCTGCCGGAAACCATGATTTCCGCTTGGGCATGACCCCAATAACGTTGTAGTCATATTTAGAAAGAGATTTCTCGGCATTAATTGACATACCATTAGCTTTGGTAATTAAATCACCAAAGGAAAAAATCAGTTCACGAGAATGTCCTTTTAGAAAAATTACCCGGATATCGTCGTCTTCAAAAACTATCTGCTTGTCCATTCGCCTATGAGGCACCGTAGCGCCTACACTTCTCCTATAAAAATGAAAACAATAAGGCCTTTGCCTGAGCCAATTTGCTCAGTATCTTATTTTATCGAGGTCACTCAAATTAAAAAGCGCAAAATATGACACATTCAATACATCCTGCCGCACAAAAAGGCTTTAGTCAGGCTGCCCGACTTTATCAGGAGGTACGGCCCAGCTATCCTAAACAGGTAATTGATTGGCTAAGGAATGACCTGAATTTAAGTCAATCGTCGTATGTCGTCGATCTGGGCGCAGGTACAGGCAAATTTTTACCATATTTACAGGCTTTAACTTCTCATATTACTGCGGTTGAACCTGTTGCAGAAATGCTCGCAGAACTGGAAAAACATTATCCGGGTGTTGTCGCATTACCGGGCACCGCACAGCATTTACCTTTAGGGAATGAGAGTCAGGATGCCGTACTTTGTGCACAATCTTTTCATTGGTTTTCTGATATTCAGAGCCTTAATGAAATTTATGAGGTGCTTAAACCGGCAGGTTATCTGGGACTGATCTGGAACCAGCGTGATATTGAAGTTGAATGGGTGCATGCCTTAGCTGAGCTGATTGCGCCATTTGAAGGAACTACTCCACGCTATCATAGTGGTCACTGGAAAGAAGTTTTTGATAACCAGTTTCTGTTTCAGCTGGAAAAGGTCAAGGTTTTATCACAAGTACAAAAAGGTACGGTAGAACAGGTGGTATCTAAACGTTTACTGTCGACCAGCTTTATTGCAGCCATGTCAGAGTCTCAACAGCGGGCCCTAAAACAGCAGTTTGAAGAAACCGTCCGGCATTATACTAACAAGCAACCTCAGGATGAAATTGAATTTCCATATGTAACTTATGCTTATAGCTTTAAAAAAGTCAGTTATAAATAACTGAAAAAATCATGTTTAAAATGAGGGAGTAAATATGAATAAAACAGCCCGTCTCGCTTTACCTCTGATGTTCTGTTCAGGCCTCTTATTGGGCGGCTGCCAAAAGGAAAACCCGGAAACTGGTGATCTTTCGCAGCAACAGCAGGAAGATGCAGAAGTCATGAAACAGCTGGAAACGCCTCCAGTTAAACTATTTCCGGCTACTCCGAATGATGCTCACGATATTCAGCTACTGGAAGACTATGAAAGCCGTTTTTTAGCTATGAGTGACGAACTGGAGGAAGAACTTGGTAAAATGCGTCAGGAAGGCTCGCTCACTGAAGAATTTGAGCAGCAGCGCAAACGCGAGCATATACAGTCAGCACGTAATATGTTGCGTGAACTGGACTTAAAAACTGAGCAGGGTCGCTATATTCAGGGATTACATGCAGAATACTGGGATAATCAGGCCAAATTACTTGAACAGCAACCTGAACAGAAAGGTAATAACAATCAGGTACAGGGCTTAGGCGATTATTTACATGGGCAAGAGCAATTGAAGCACTGGAAAAACCAGCAGCAAACTGCTAGCAAACAATCACAGCCACCATTTTCTGAACCTGCAAAACAGCAGTAAAAGGCAGAGCTAAAATATATAATTCTTGGTAATTATACCTCTGAAACCCGAAAACATATACCCGGCTGCATTATTCTGAAGTCGGGTATATGTTGCCTGGATTAAACTTCCTTTATTTAATTTCGTAATAACTTTAAATTTAACTTCTGACTTTCTCGATCCATTGAATCGAGTTTACCCGAAATAATTCACAAGCCCCTTCTCCCAAATCAGTTGGAGTAAGTGATGAGGTCCAGACCAAATCTTTATCCTTCACTTCAACCAACTCGCCATGTAAACGGACCAGATCACCCCGTTTCACTTTCTTAATTTCCTGGGCAATTTTAGGATTGGCTGGAATAATATGCATATTTGATACCATTTGCATGGCCTGTTTCGGTGGTACCGGGAGCTTGTCTATTTTCCAGTTCAGGAAACGGTCATACTGGTTCACACTGATACGCCGGGCAATTTCCGGCTCGGCAAACATTCCCCAACTGACTGCATAATCAATGGGGGAAAATTTGGCTTGTTCATCATGAGTATAAATTTTTGAACCTAATATACGGAAATCACCAGCGAAAGGTTTAAGTACTGCAATAGACTGATCTTTTACAGCAGGTGCCAATCCTTTAGCAATATTATATTCAGCAGAGGTCGATGCACTGGCCTGTCCTACCCATAAGCCCAGTAATACACTACATATTAAGCGTTTTGACATCAATTTCCCCCTGTAATCAGCGTGTTTCTTAACTCTATATTAGAAGAAGAAAATATGAAAAGAGTATCAAATTTTAGTAACAATCAGCATGGTTTAGGTTTGATTTTGTCTTGACTCTATTTATTTAAACGCGGGTCTAAGCGCTATACCTCATCAAAATCAATACGCACGGTCTCAAAACGTACCCGCCCGTCACGGATTGCCTGAGCAATTGCCTGCTGGCCTTTGGTTAAGCGTGCATTTCCACTTTTAATATCAATCAGCACTACTTGAATTTCATCTGCTCGGCCTTCGCCATCACGAAAGTCGGTATAGCCATCAAATACCACATAATCCACCGGGTCCCCTAAAAATTTGGCATCGCTCGGCAAATACTGGAACTCAGGCAGGATTGGAGCCAGCTGTTCGGCCATTTTGCCCTTAAGGACTGCACGGCTAGTGTTTACACTGCGCTTTTGTGCATGAGTCAGTGCCTTCTGGTGTTCACGTTCTAGCTCGGCAATATACTGTTCATATTCCGCCTTGATCCGTCCATTACGTGTATTTGACAAAATGAAAGTGGCAAGTACCACACCGATGCAGGCACCAATCAGCATGGCCATCCAGATTGACATATATATTCCTCATATTTCATGTGCATAGTAATGTATAGAGTCCTACAACTTTTGTCATGTGTCACATTTCTCACATAAAAAGCTGCTAAGCTAGGGTAGAGATAGATCATTGTACTAAAGTGAATGAAAACAATATTGATTGCTAACCAGAAAGGGGGCTGTGGAAAAACCATTGCAGCAATCACTTTAGCCACGGCACTCTCCCAAAAAGGTTATCGGGTCGGGCTGGCAGATGCAGATCACCAGAAGTCAGCCTTACAATGGTTAAAGCTACGACCTGAAACAGCCACGCCAATTATTGCTCTAGACTGGCGAAAAGAAAAACAGATCGGTGAAGCTCCCGCAGACCTAGACTATTTAATTATTGATGCACCCGGCGCATTACGTGGAGAACATGCTGAACAGCTGATCCGTGAAAGCCAGCATATTATTGTTCCGCTTCAACCTTCTTTTTTTGATATTGACAGTACCCGGCGTTTTTTAAAACATCTCCAAGAGATCAGGCGGATACAAAAAGGCAAGGTAAAAATTCTATTGCTGGCAAACCGGATCAAGTCACCAAAAAGTAATCAGCAGGATATGCAGAGCTTTTTTCAAAAAGTTGGACAGGAACCCGTAGCCTGGATTGTAGAACGTTCAGCTTATGCCCAACAGGCCATGCAGGGGTTGGCTATATTTGATAAATATCAGAAAAATCTGCTGGTTTTACAAGCTCAGTGGCAACCGGTTCTGGATAGTATTATTGAAGATCCAACCGAGTGGTTCTGATTTTTGAGCTGCTATCCGCTCTTTTTATATCGTGTAATTTATTCACGGACCTAAACCCGGCATTCATTTCCCCGGTGAGTATTTTCGGTTAATATGATTAATCGGCTATCAAAGATCAGAGAAATCAGTGCAACAATATGCTCCAACCCTACAGCGGGTTTTGTTATTTGGACTGTTTTTTATATTGGTATTTTTGGGCTTCCATGTGCTCAAATACTTTATTGTACCGGTCCTTTGGGCAGCAATTATCGCCTATATGACCTGGCCACTTTATCTGTCTATCCAGCGGATGTGCGGGCAGCGTTCAAGTATCAGTGCGTCTGTCATGATTGTTCTGATTATTCTGGTCATTGGTATTCCCCTGACCTTTGCTATTTTCATTTTGCAGCATGAAGGCCGTAACCTGTATTACGAGCTGCAACGCCAGATTTTTTCCGGACATGTTTCTGTACCTGATTTTATCCGCGAGTTACCTATCATTGGCAAAGAAGTTACCCGGACCTTAAAAGAGCTAAATACTGACCCGCAGTCCATTACCCAAAATGTAGCTGCCTGGATCCAAGGTCATTTAGGTTATGGCCGTTTCGTCCTGAATGAAATTAGCAAAAATATTATTAAACTCTGTTTTGCGATCATGTCCTTATTCTTTTTTTACCGTGACGGACAGACTATTCTAAGACAGGTCAGTACAGCCATGGAAAAAGTGATTGGGCCACGTATCCATCATTATATGGACACTATTTCAGAAACTACCCGTGCCGTAGTTTATGGTGTAGGTCTAACTGCAATTGCTCAGGCAATCCTGGCTGGCTTAAGTTATGTAGTGGCGGGGGTGCCTAATCCAATGGTCCTGACTATTGCAACTTTCTTGCTGGCATTAATTCCATTTGGTACACCGGTCGCCTATGGCTCGGTTGCTCTCTGGCTATTTTCACAGGGGCAGACGGTAGAAGCCATTGGTGTATTTGCATGGGGTGTCTGTATTGTCAGTACATCAGATAATGTTATTCGACCACTGGTAATCTCTGGTGCGACTCAAATTCCTTTCCTGCTTATCATGTTTGGGGTTCTAGGTGGAGTCGCCAGTTTTGGCCTGGTTGGTCTATTCATTGGTCCGGTAATCTTAGCCGTAATACTGGCAATCTGGCGTGAATGGCTGCATGAAACCACTGAACCCGAACCTATGCCGGATGCTTCTTTGGCCTATGAAATCTTAAATGATGAAGAGCCGCCGAAATCACCGTAAATGATTAAAGTTAATAAACTTATACAAGACCATACTTAATGCTGATTGTGTATTGAATAGTGCTTTGCTTGAATTGGACTGCACAATAATCACAATCAGGATGCACTGTATGTTTCCCTCCCTATTTAAAGTTAGCGCGCTTTGTGCGCTGACTGCGGCGGTATCGGTAGGTTGTACTACCATGGATCATCACAATTCAGCCAAACAGCAGACCGTTACTGTACATGCTGTTTCACCTGAAGGTGTGGGTAGTAAAATCGGTACAGTTACCTTTCATGACAGTCCTCAGGGGCTTATAGTCATGACCAACCTGTCTAGTCTGCCTTCAGGTCAGCATGGCTTCCATATCCATGAACGTGGCTCATGCGAACCAGCGATGAAAGACGGAAAAATGACTGCCGCCCAGGCTGCTGGCGGACATTTTAACCCGACAGGTACAGGTCATGGTACTCCAACCACTGGTCATCTGGGGGACCTGCCCGCTCTTACGGTAGATTCCAACGGGAAAGCTAACCAGACCTTGCTAGCACCGCGTCTGACCTTGAGCCAGATCCAGGGACTTTCGGTCATGGTACATGCAGGTGGTGATAACTATTCAGATCACCCTAAACCGCTTGGTGGTGGTGGTGAGCGCATTGCCTGTGGTGTAATTAAATAGAATATAGCTCCTATAAAAAAAATGTGGACATCTCAACAGATGCCCACATTTTTTATAGCTTACTTAATGGGTATTTAATTCAGATCCTGCTGCTGACGCTGCTGCATTACTTTATTTAAAAGCATCCGTGGAAATGTAAACCAGAGCGCAATCAGCACAAGACATGCCAGACTGTATCCCAATAAATGAAACTGTTCGTAAAGCATACGAACCAGCTCAATAATAATGAAGAAGCTGAACATCAATAGCATTGATACTGCGGCTGCAACTGTTCCCTTAGAAACCTGTGATGACATCAGGGCAAACCGGTAAAGGACAGAAAAGCTCAGTCCCTCTCCAAAGCTGATCAAGGTCATTCCAATGATCAGACTCCACAAAAAATATGCTGGCCAGATCACGCCCAGAAAGAGGATAAAAGTACCGAGTAGCATAATAGGCAGACCTATAAGTACTGTTTTTCCTAATACCAGCTTGTCGATCACTTTAATCAGTACAATATTGCCCAGGATCAGACCGCCAAGTACCGGAAACTGTGCCATGCCATATTGCAGACTGCTGAGTCCGAGTTCTTCGACCAGCATGACTGGAGAGAGTGCAATCCATAACATCAGCGGCATGCTGACCATTGGTAAAGCGAGTGTTAAGCCTAAAAAATGCTTATCCTGATAAACCTTTTTAAAATCATAAAGAATATAGCTGATCGGCTGTTTAGGAATACTCTGCTTATACTCCGGCATTTTAGCTTTCAGACCAAACCAGCTTAAAAATGCCAGCAGGGCAATACCGATAAAACCCCAGTGCCAAGAAACATGGTCAATTAAAAAAGCACCTAAAATAGGGCCAAGCAAAGGTGCCAGCAAGGAGATATTGGCCATGAGTGCCATGACCTTAATCGCGTCACGCTCTTCAAAAGTTTCCTGAATAGCAGCATAGCCTACTGCGGTAATTACCGTCAGGCCAATGCCCTGTAAAAAACGCAGGGCCAGGAAAGTTTCAATACGTTGCGTCAATAAAATCAGCAGGCAGCACACTACAAAGAATAATACTCCAGAGAGTAGAACTTTTTTGCGGCCAAGACGGTCTGAAAGTGGCCCTAAAAGCCATGCAACACAGGCGCCACCCAATAGATAAAATGACATTGAAGAAGGTGCCCAGCTACTGCTGACTCCGAAGTCTCTAGTAATAGCAAGCATTGCCGGCTGGACCAGATCATTGCCGATATACACTGAAAATTCGAACAGGACCAAAGCCAATGGGAACATGAGCGTAGCGCGGCTCAATGTGGTGGTTTGAATATTTTGCATTGTTATCTACATATCTTTATCGGCTTGTAAGGCTGAGTATCATTTTTAGGGAGATAAACGTCAGCCCAATGACAAGCACTGAGTATTTAAAAATTAAGTTTTAGAAAATGCGCTTGAGAGCAGCGACTTAGAACACTGTATTCACAAAGTGTCTAGCAAGATAAAAATAATGATGTGAGATTTTATGACTTCACCAAGTACACCCACTTGGTCAAGTCAGTATAGTCTAACAGAGAATAATCTTAAATACTGTGAATTTTACAGCCGCAGAATTTATGTGTAGCAGTCTTCTTTTAAGAAAAAGAAATAATTATATTTTTTACAGTGATCCACCCATTACAGAAAATAAGGCTATATCGAGAAGATCCACTTTTAGCCGAATTATCCCTATACATTAGTTATATATTTTCAGGGACACTGAGCAGCCTGAAAAGACTTAGTATTTTTACCACGCATGCATTGGTATGAGCGTTGGGTATTTACCAGTTTCCAGTTATTTTCAATATGTTTGAAACTATAAATAGTGCGAACAGAACGGACCGAATCATCTTTTAAGCCGGTTTCAGTAACCTTTACCTGAGCTGCTGTTGGACGCTCAATATTATTAAAAAACTGGCGTATTTCTACTGTAGCAAGATCTTTGAGCAGCTCGGGACGCTCCTGTAAAACTTGCTGTATAGGTGTATCAGACTTAAAGTTCATGAGCTTGCTGGTTGTAGCACAGCCACTCATCACACCCAGTAACAGCGAAGATAAAATAAAAACTCTTAACATTGCATGTTCCCCTTCAGCAAAAAAAGCGTAGCCATTGTGCTACGCTTTTTTTGTTTACACTATTAAAGCTATGTAGCCTTAAAGATCAAACAGTTTGCCCGGATTCATAATACCATTCGGATCAAATACTTTTTTAAGTGCCTTCATATATTCAATCTCTTCAGCAGAACGGCTATAGTCGAGATAAGGCTTTTTGGTCATTCCAACCCCATGCTCGGCAGAAATTGAACCATCATATTTTTTTACGGTCTCAAATACATACTTGTTAACGACCTGGCATTTGGCAAAGAACTCGTCTTTACTCAGATTTTCAGGTTTTAAAATATTCAGGTGTAGATTGCCATCGCCAATATGCCCAAACCAGCAGATTTCAAAATCTGGATAATTGGCCTGAACAATTGCATCAATTTCCTTAATAAACGCCGGTACATGCGTGATCAATACTGAAATATCATTTTTATAGGGAGTAAATGGGGCAATTGACTCGGAAATATCTTCACGCAGACGCCATAGATTTTGTGCCTGGTCCAGAGTCTGGCTCATCACACCGTCAAGTACCCAGCCCTGCTCCATGCAATGTTCAAAGATTTCCATTGCCTTATCCATGATTGGCTCATAAGGTGCTTCAAACTCAAGCAGAACATAAAATGGGCACTGGCTTTCAAATGGACGCTGTACATGACCATGGGCCAGCACTTTCTGCATTGCCAGTTCACCAAAGAACTCAAATGCTGTCAGATCGATCTTGCTCTGGAACGCATGCAGAATAGGCATGATCGCGTCAAAATCCGGTACACCCAGTACCATGACCTGTAAGTCTTGTGGCTGACGTTCCAGCTTGATTTCAGCTTCAGTTACCAGCCCCAGTGTACCTTCTCCACCAATAAACAGATGTTGCAAGGCATACCCGGTTGCATTTTTAATCATACCTTTGTTCAGGCGTAAAATATCACCTTTACCAGTTACTACAGTCAGGCCCAACACCCAGTTACGAGTCATGCCATATTTAATAACCTTAATACCGCCTGCATTGGTACCGATATTGCCGCCAATTTGAGATGAACCTGAAGAAGCAAAATCAACCGGATAGTACATCCCCTGTTCTTCTGCATAAGACTGCAACTGCTCGGTTACAATACCCGCCTGTACCCGTACCATCCGGTCTGCCGGAAAAAATTCCAGTACCTGGTTCATTTTATCCAGGCTCACCACGATTTCACCATTGGCTGCTACTGCTCCAGCAGAGAGCCCGGTACGCCCCCCTGAAGGGGTAATCGCAATATTAAACTGGTTGGCCAGCTTGACGACTTGCTGAATCTGCTCTGTACTGGATGGAAAAACGATGACTGACGGGTTAGGTTCAAAATGCTTGGTATAGTCCCTGCCCCAGGCATCCAGACTGGCAGCATCGGTTTTAATACGGTTGTCCCCAACAATTGCAGAAAGTTGGTTCAATAATTCAGGTGCTAAAGTAACTGGAGCATTCATCGTTTTGCGGACCTAGCAAGAAATAGATTAGAAGTGCGGCACTATAGAAGCTTCATTTTCAATAGAATTTAAAGAAAACCAATCTGATCATGAAATAGAAGCACTGCTTTGGACAAGATGAAAAAACCGTGAAATTTTTTCATTCCGGTATTAAAAGCGCTTACATTTTACCCCTAAGTCAGGTTGGGATAAAGCATGCTAAAAATATACTGTCACAACACCATATATATAAATACGGCAGGTTTTCAGGTTATGTTTGGCATGCTGGCGTTTTATAAAACCAGCCTAGCGACCACAAAGCAGGAAAATATCCACTGAGGCAGTCATAAAGCAAATGTCTATAGGGCGACCAATATGTTATCATACTGCCACTAAATTTGGCCTTTGTAGCGGAGCGGTAATGAGCCAACACCTTTCACTTCCTAAAGATAAAATTCGTTTCTTGTTGCTAGAAGGCGTTCACCAAAACGCGATCGACACTTTAAATGCTGCAGGTTATACCAACATTGACTATCGCAAGACTGCGCTTGAAGGCGAAGCGCTCAAGGAAGCGATCAGAGATGCCCACTTCATCGGTATACGTTCTCGCACGCAGTTGACCGAAGAGATTTTCGAAGCAGCCAACAAGCTTATCGCGGTTGGCTGTTTTTGTATCGGTACCAACCAGGTTGACCTAAAAGCAGCAATGGAACGTGGTATTCCGGTATTTAATGCACCTTATTCAAATACCCGTTCTGTAGCAGAGCTGGTACTGGCAGAAACCATTCTGCTACTTCGTGGTGTGCCTGAGAAATCTACTTCCTGTCATCGTGGTGGCTGGAATAAATCTGCCAACGGTTCATTTGAAACACGTGGCAAAACTTTAGGTATTGTGGGTTACGGCTCAATTGGTTCACAGCTGTCTGTCTTGGCTGAAAGCCTGGGCATGCAAGTTATTTATTATGATGTAGTAACTAAACTGCCTATGGGTAATGCCCGTCAGATAGGCTCTTTAGATGAGTTGCTTGCAACTGCTGATGTAGTGTCTCTACATGTACCAGATGTTCCATCTACCCGTAATTTCTTTACAAAAGAACAGTTTGCAAAAATGAAGCCGGGTTCAATCTTTTTAAATGCAGCACGCGGCACCTGTGTGGTGATTGAAGATCTGGCCGATGCTATTAAATCTGGCCATATTGCTGGCGCTGCTGTGGACGTATTCCCGAAAGAGCCAAAAGCAAATGGGGAAGAGTTCGTCTCTCCACTGCGTGGTCTTGATAATGTGATCCTGACACCACATGTTGGTGGCTCTACCATGGAAGCACAGGCAAATATCGGTTTGGAAGTAGCTGAAAAATTTGTGGCCTATTCTGATAAAGGTATGACACTTTCTGCAGTTAATTTCCCGGAAATTGCCTTACCGCTGACCGAAGGCAAACACCGTCTACTACACATTCACAAAAACATGCCTGGCGTACTTTCAAAAATCAATACTTTGTTTGCCGAGCATAATATTAATATCTCGGGCCAGTCATTAATGACTAAAGGTGACGTAGGTTATCTGGTGATGGATGTAGATGCTTCTGCATCTCAAGAAGCACTCGATACTCTGCATCAAGTAGAAGGCACAATCCGCGTTCGTGTACTGTTCTGATCCGTACAAATACTGACAAAGCCACAACCGTGAGGTTGTGGCTTTTTCTTTGTGCCAGTCCTATAGTGAACCTGATATTATCCTTTTGATTACTCCAGTCTTTTTTTCATGCTTAATATAAAACAGGCACCGCATTTACAAGCTCTGTTGCTTCTTATACTGGCGATGCTTTCAGTACAGGGTAGCGGATCATTTGCCAAAGTACTGATCAGTGAGTTTCCGGTCATTACTGTGGCAGCACTGCGTTTAATGTTTAGTGCACTCATTCTGGCTGCAGTGTTTCAAATCTGGAAAATTAATCTCAGGAATATCCGCTGGAAAGCCATCTTGAGTTATGGACTGGCACTAGCTGGCATGAACTTGCTGTTTTATTTATCTATAGCCCGGTTACCATTAGGAATTGCAGTCGCTTTTGAGTTTATTGGCCCTTTGAGTGTAGCTCTGTTTTTTGCCCGTCAGCGCTATGATTTTATCTGGATCGGCCTTGCGGTATTAGGCCTTTTATTACTTCTACCCTTAGATGAAACGCAGCAGTCACTTGATCTGTTAGGTATAGCTTATGCATTAGGGGCCGGCGCCTGTTGGGCTGTCTATATTATTGCAGGGCAAAAACCTTCGGGTATTTCAGGGAATCATACGGTCTGCCTGGGCATGATGGTCGGCACATGCTGTTTGCTTCCAGCCGCTTTACTGTTTACACCCGCCACTCTTAGTGCATTTGAATTACCTCATATAGGTTCTTTTATTGTCCTTGCCATACTGGCCAGTGCCTTGCCTTTTTCTCTAGAAATGATTGCACTACGTAATCTGACTGCACTTAGCTTTGGTACTTTAATGAGTCTGGAACCTGCGATTGCTGCATTTTCAGGTTTTTTATTTCTGGGTGAACAGCTACTCTGGAGCCAGTGGCTCGCATTAGCAACTATTATTGCTGCTTCAATTGGCTGTACAGTAACAACTCAACGCGCGCGCCTGCGCGCCCAAGCTAAAGAGTCCTCGGCTTCTTCAAACTAGGTATTTTTTCCCAGCTCTATTTATCCGGGCTTTGGTTATAATAGACTCTATCTCTTTCTTTACGATCTGGGTAAATGCTCTGATCACGCGCGCCTATGTCAAACTCATCTTTGCTTGCTGTGCTATTCATGGTTTTATCCATGATTTCCTATCAGATCAGTGCATCCTTTGCTAAACAGCTTTTTTCAGTTCTGGATCCGCTGACTGTAACTATTTTAAGGCTGTGCTTTGCCGCTGTGCTCGTAACTCTCATGTTTCGTTCTTGGCGTATCATTTCAAGATTGCCTTATTTACGGTGGCGTGATCTGCTCTGCTATAGCGCATCACTTGGCCTGATGAATATTCTGTTTTATCTGTCACTAGATAAACTTCCTCAAGGTATTGCAGTTGGGCTGGAGTTTGCCGGGCCGCTAGGCTTGGCTTTATTGTCGGTCAAATACCGTAGCGACTACATCTGGGTATTACTGGCTATTATTGGAATTGTACTGATGGTACCTTGGGGCAGTGCCAATGCCGAGAATTTTTCAGTATTTGGAGCTGCCTGTGCACTGGGGGCCGGCTTCTGCTGGGCAATTTATATTTATTTTGGTCAAAAAGTAGTACAGCAAAATATTGGAATGCATGCATTGACGATTGCCATTATTATCTCGGCACTGGCACTCCTGCCTATCGGATTATATCAGGATGCTCCTGCACTAGTGCAAACCCAGCATTGGGGTAAAGTACTTATGGTTGCCTTATTGGCTACCGCTATACCTTATGCACTGGATCTGCTGGCACTGAAAAGCCTGAGTAAACTTAGCTATGGTACCCTCTCCAGTCTCTCACCTGCACTGGCTGCGCTGGCTGGCATGGTCCTGTTAAAAGAACAGATTAATACCTGGCAGTGGATTGCGCTTGGCTGCATTATGCTTGCCTCAGTTGGTGTAACGGTAGGAACCAGCAAACGTTCACGCCAACCGGTCACTGATTTCTAAAAGCCCAATAAACCAAAAAGATGGCTTTGGCCATCTTCTTCTGATACTACAGCATGGTTTTACTGATTTCCTTATAGTGTTCATATTCGTTCAGATATTGTTTGGCCAATACAGTTTTTTGCTGCTCATCCAGAATTTTGCCAGCCTGCTGAAAAAAACGGTGTTCTTCTTCAGTCAGATGGTGATGAACCGTCTCAGTCAGTTTTTTTGCCAGTGCCAGCCAGCCTGTATTACTCATATCCAGCTCGGTGAGTTCTTCAACCATTTCATCCATTTCATGATGTTCAGCCAAAGCATGGCGAGTAATACCCAGACCGGAATCAGTCATCATTAAGGGAATATAAAAAAAGCGGTCTTCAGCCACTTCATGAGCGAACAGCTCGTTTTTAAGTGCTTGAAATACACTACGGCGCTCTGGAGAGTCTCCATGGGTTTTTAAAAGCTGGTCAGCAAGATCGCGCTGGCGTTCATGGCTCTCGCGCAATGCTTCAAATATATTCATACTACTCCCCTTTCACTAAAATATTCATTGGCTAAGGTGATGATGCAACCCGTACAAAATATTTCCAGTTGGATATAATTTTATTAGAGTCTTATCTTTAATGTTTGTTTATATTAGCTTTTTTACAGGCTTCACTTTGTCTTTAAAAAACCGTGTTTTTGTATCAGCTTGTATTCACTATGCTTTTTTATTTTACATGAAGCCTACTGTTACCATCTGATAGGTCAAGCGTATAATCAGAATGCTCACCAGAATTAAAAATAAAATCCGGATAAGGCCACTTCCATACTTTAAAGCCAACCGAACCCCCATTAGAGACCCGAAAATATTGGCCAATGCCATACCTAAACCAATACCAAACAGAACATGACCAGTTGGAATAAAAAAACTTAAAGCTGCCAGATTGGTCATTAAATTACCAATTTTAGACAGTGCAGAAGCATGTAAAAAATCAACGCTTAAAAACCGGATGAAGAAGAAGATAAAGAAGCTACCCGTACCAGGGCCAAAAATACCATCATAGAATCCGATTAAAATACTGCCGAGTGCCGCCATTAACAAGAAACTGGAGTTAACCGGACGTTCAGTATGCACCTGGCCGAACTGCTTTTTCATGAAAGTATATACCGCCATGATGATCAGCATAAGTAGTACCAGTGGACGTAATACAGAAACCGGAATCATCGATACACAGGCGGCCCCGATAAAACTGCTGACAAATGCACAGCTGGCAATGACCACCAGTAACTTCCAGACAAAACGCACCCGTCTGGCGTAGGAAAATGCAGCTGAAGCAGTACCTGCGATTGACGCCAGCTTGTTAGTCCCGAAAATTGTTGCTGGGGGCAAATGCGGGAAAGTTCCCATCAGTGCTGGAATCTGGATCAGGCCACCGCCCCCAACAGCAGCATCAATCAGGCCAGCACAAAAGGCAAAAAAAACCAGACTGATAATAATTTCGATATCCATATCCAGATCTATCCTTAATGTTTAATATTGCAGTAAATCAGAGATTCAGCACCCTTTTTGGTACCAGCCGTTTCTTATCAGTAATTTCTGCCAGACCCAGACATTTTTCACCGTCAAATACCAGCACTTGGGTCTCTGCTATATGCTCGATATTACTTTCCATACCCCGGCTAAAATACTCGCTTCGTCCTTCTGGTACCTGTATTTTAGGAAAATGGTCAACCGGCGCATAAACTGGTAATAATAGTGCCTCACGTTCAGCTTCATTCAGGCTTTCCAAATATTCGATGGTATAGCTGGGAATCAGGTCGAAAGGCCCTGTTTTTATACGGTGCAGATAAGTCAGATGGCCATAACTCCCGAGCGCCTGAGCAACATCTTCCCCCAGGACACGAATATAAGTTCCTTTAGAGCAGGTTATATCCAGCGTAATACTCTGCGCCGTAAATGACAGTAATTCAATCGCATAAATACTCACTGGCCGTGCTTCACGTTCAATTTCAATACCTTTACGTGCCAGCTCATATAAGGGACGACCCTCTTTTTTTAAAGCCGAATACATCGGCGGCACCTGTTCGATATTACCCTTAAACTGGGCCAGTACCTGCCGGATTCTCTCTTCGTCCAGTTCGGGTATCTCGGCCTGTAAAAGTATTTCACCTTCGACATCACCAGTAGTCGTGCTGTGCCCAAGCTGTATAGTGGCCTGATAACGTTTGGTTGAATCAAGCAGGTAATGCGAAAACTTGGTGGCTTCACCCAGACAAATGGGTAACAGGCCTGAAGCCAAAGGGTCGAGTGCCCCAGTGTGCCCGGCTTTTTCAGCACGATACAGCCAACGTACCTTTTGCAATGCTGCATTTGAACTGATCCCCAGCGGTTTATTCAATAAAAAAACCCCGTTAACCGGGCGGCGCTGAATCTTGGATGAGGATCGTTTCATGAGAAAAATCAGATTAGAGTAAGTGCCGTCATGTTATCAATCTGTTCCCACCTTTTACAACTTTTCTATAGGTTCCAGAAAATTTTATGGCATATTGAACCCGATTCTAAAAATTAAAATAAATAGAACGGCATTACAGGTGCATAGGAATGCAGAAATATAAAATATGGATGGTTTTATCTATTGTTATCATTTGTGTAGCAGGCCTGATTTTCTGGCTTATGCCTCAGGATAAAACCATAAAACAGCCGGTTGGACCAGCAGCGGCTTCTGGGCTGTTACCCCAACAAACCGTACTAACTCAAGCGCAGGTTAAAGCAGGTATTCCCTACCTGAGTCCAAGCCAGAAGGATACTGAAATAAACTGCCAGCTCCGGCTAGATTCTTCTAATCGCCTCATTATTAATGAACAGACCCGTAACTGTTTTGAATATTTTATTACACAATATGGTGAGAAAAATATTGAGCAGATCAAACTCGATTTTAAGTCCTATATTCAGACAGTTCATAAAGACCCCGCACAGTCACAGATTCTGGACCTGTGGAACCGCTATATTGACTACCGTATTGCTCTAGGTGACTTGCAGGCTTCAAGTACTGACAGAGACAGCACACAATACTATCGCGCTATTTTTAACAAGATGAAAAATTTACGTCAGCAGTTTTTCTCGGCTTATGAAATAGAAGGCCTGTTTGGAACCGAAAATATTTATCATCAATATACACTGGACCGCATGGATATTCTGGATGATAAAAACCTGTCTGAAAGTGAGAAAGCACAGAAACTTAAAGAACTGTTCAAACAGCTTCCACAAGACTGGCAGGATAATCTTGAGCAGCTTAATAAACTCGAAGATTTAAGAAAACTTACCGCAGACATTCAGGCACGCGGTGGTTCAAATGATGAGATACGCCAGATGCGGCTAAATCTGGTGGGACCAGAGGCAACCCAACGTCTGGAAAGACTGGACACTGAACGTGACGACTGGAAAAGCCGGGTGAACCAGTATCTGAGTGCACGCGATCATATTAAGACAGGCAGGATGAGCGAGGCAGCGAAAGACCAGGCAATACAGCAGCTACGCCAGCAATATTTTAATAATGCACAAGAGCAGTTACGGGTTGAAACCTTTGAAACTGTACATGACCAGGGTGGCAAGCTGCCTTTTGCCAACTAATCTAATGTATGGATTACTCATCTATCAGTATAGCTCAACAACAGTTCTGCTTGATGAACAAGGTAAACAGTGAGTTGAGCAATTTAGTCCAGCATTTTATAAACAGGAAAATTTTTATGCGCAACAGGCCAAATACAATGTTCAGGCATAAATATCAGAGTACAAAAATTAACCAAAACTTTTATCCTAAAATTCCAGAAAATGTATATTAATTCAACAGCCATTTAAAGAAGATCAGTAATTACTCGGCACTTTAAATACTCTGCTTATTTGCATGAGATAACTGAAAAATAGAAAAACCAGTTCATCAGGGAGGTAGATAGCTATATCTAAATTGGACTTTATTATTTCATCACATCAGGGAGGAAAAACTAAAACAGGTGTTGCTAAGTCATAAATAAAAAAAGAAACAAAATTAAGGATAGATTATGGATTATACGAGTAAAAAAATAAAAATACTCAGTGCTGCTACGCTATTAACCAGCCTCACGTTCCTGGCCACAATAGCGCATACCAAACCTGCGGTATTGCAAATTCAGGAAAAAGCATTATCAGATTATGCCAAGACCAGATATCCAATTGTGATGACTCATGGCTGGCTAGGCTGGTCTAGAATTGGCAACTCAAGCTTTAATATTGATTACTGGTATCAGATTCTGCCAGATATGGCGCGTAATGGCTCAACTGTATTTGCCGCTCAACTCTCGCCGGCCAACACTACTGAAATACGTGGCGAACAGCTGCTGAGTCAGGTCGAAGACGTATTGGCCATTACTGGCCAGCATAAAGTCAATCTGATTGGTCACTCGCATGGCGGACCTACGGCACGTTATGTAGCCGCCATCAAACCACAATATGTTGCCTCGGTTACTGGCGTAGGTGGAACATTTCGTGGTTCAAAGGTAGCAGATGATATCCAGAATAATACAGCAACCCGGACCGTATTTAATATTGTCGGTGACTATCTAATCGCGCCTCTGATTTCATTGGCACAGTTGCAGTTTGACTTGCCCATTGATTTTGATGGCTCCATGAAATCCCTTACTGAAACAGGATCGGCCGATTTTAACCGGCGCTTCCCAACCTCTGCCTTGGCCTCTGACTGTAACCGGCAAGGTACTAAAGTAGATCGCGGGATTCATTACTATTCCTGGACCGGTACAGCTCAAACAACTAATTTACTGGATATTGACAGCATCCTGATGCAATTAGGACCACTGTCCTATGGCAACAAAGACAATGATGGCATGGTTGCACGCTGTAGCACCCATATTGGCCTTGTAGTTCGGGATAACTACAATCTGAATCATACAGACCTTGCCAATATGATGTTTGGCTTAACAGGCCGCTTTGCTCCTGACCCTGTAGCGCTGTTTCGTCAACATGCCAATCGCTTAAAACTTGAGGGCTTATAAAAGCTGACTGAACAGCACTTTCTCTCTGGTCAGTTACATCATCAGATGGATGACCCATTAAGAATCAAATCAGTATCAAAATAAAAAAATTGAGGATTATTATGAAATACGAACAATTCATTCTTGCTATATTTTTTGCCTCAGTAGCTTTAACAGCAAAAGCGGCAACCAGCGCTGAACAGGCTACGACCAGACTGATCGTTTCAAATTATGCTAAAACTAAATATCCAATCGTATTCAATCATGGTATGGCAGGTTTTATCAGTATTGGTACAGACCAGTTCGGTCTCGACTATTTTTATCAGATTTTGCCAGATCTGGCACGTAATGGAGCAAATACGTGGGCAACCCGGGTGTCACCTTTAAACTCTACTGAAGTACGGGGAGAGCAGCTTACGCAGCAGGTCGAAGAAATTCTGGCTCTGACAGGCGCACAAAAGGTGAATTTGGTCGGACACTCTCATGGTGGTCCTACCATCCGTTATGTTGCCGGAGTATTACCTGAACGTGTGGCCTCATTGACAGCAGTCGGGGCACCTAATAAAGGTTCACCGGTAGCTGACCTGATTTTAAAGGCTGAAGGTACAGTCGTGGAGGCACCCCTGGTGGGCGTAGTCAATCTGGTTTCAAAAATGATTACCTGGGCTCAAGGACTTGATCCCAATAGTTATCCACATGATGCCTTGGCAGGTGGCAACAGCTTAAGCCTGAAAGGCTCAGCCCAATTTAACAGCAAATTTCCACTTGGTATGCCTACCACGAGCTGTGGTGAGGGCCCGTATCAGCAAAAAGGCATCTATTTTTATTCATTTACAGGCGTAGGAGCTATTACCAATGCCCTTGATCCAGACTCGGCATTAAAGGCCACCAGTCTACTGATTGACCAGGGTAAAGATAATGATGGGCTGGTTTCACGCTGTAGCGCCCGCTTTGGTAAAACAATTCGTGATAACTATCACTGGAATCATTTAGATGAAGTGAATCAGGTTTTAGGTTTAAGAGATGTATTTGCACCTGACCCGGTAGATGTTTACCGGCAGCATGCCAATCGCCTAAAACTTCAGGGATTATAATATATTATTAATTATAAAAAATGCGCCAAAAGGCGCATTTTTTAGCTGTATAAAACTGATTAAGCTTCAGTTTTACGAGCTGGAAGTTTTTCACGGATACGTGCAGCTTTACCAGACAGATCGCGCAGGTAGTAAAGTTTAGCACGACGTACAGCACCGCGACGTTTCACATCAATACGAGCAACGACTGGAGAGTGAGTTTGGAATACACGCTCAACACCAACACCGCTAGAAATTTTACGTACTGTGAACGCAGAGTTCAGACCACGGTTTTTCTTAGCAATTACTACGCCTTCGAATGCCTGTAGACGTTCACGGTCGCCCTCTTTTACTTTTACCTGGACAACTACTGTGTCACCTGGTGCAAAAGCCGGGATGTCTTGTTTAAGCTGAGCATTTTCTACAGCTTGTACTAAAGGATGCTTACCGCTCATGGGGTATCTCCAATATGCGCGAGTCAGAAGAGGTCTGATCATCGCTGGGTATAGAGGCTAAAACGCATAAACCCGATTGACTTTCCCTTTATGCTTGACCGCTTCAATGCATAAAGAGCCTATTGAAATACTTCAGGCAAACTGCCTGTAGTATATATGCTTGGACAATACCTGTTATTTGGCCTGTCTTTGCGAATCTTGTAGCCATTTCTTTTGCTGCTTGGTCAATTCAACTTTTTCTACCAGCTCGGGCCGGCGTTCTAAAGTACGTTGATAGCGCTGCAAAAACCGCCATTTTTCAATATTGGCATGATGTCCCGATTTTAAAATCTCTGGAACATCCATTCCCTCAAAATGGTCTGGCTTGGTATATTGCGGGCAGTCTAACAGACCATCCACAAAAGAGTCTTGCACATGAGATTGCTCATCAGACATCGCACCCGGAAGCCTCCGGATAATACTGTCTAATAAAACCATCGCCGGCAGTTCACCACCCGATAACACGTAATCACCAATTGACCATTCCTGATCAACATATTTCTGGATCAGACGTTCATCAACCCCTTCATAACGGCCACACAGTACAATCAGTCCGTCATATTGAACGAAGTCCTGTACCGCAGTCTCATTTAGGGTTTTTCCCTGTGGCGACATATATACCACAGGAACATGAACTGCACCTGACTGCACAGCAAGCTCTTTGGCATGATGAATTGCTTTTGCCAGAGGCTCAGCCATCATCACCATACCGGGACCTCCACCAAATGGACGTTCATCCACCCGTTTGTAATTCCCTTCAGCAAATTCGCGTGGATTAATACAATGAATTTGCATTAAATCGCGTTTTGCTGCACGCCCGCTAATCCCAAAACTTGTAATCGCTTCAAACATTTCAGGAAAAAGCGTAATGACTGCAAAAAACATCACAGACTCCTCTATTTTCCTGCTGCGTTAATCCTAAACAGAATTAAAAATCTACGCCCCAATTCACGTAAATACGACCAGTTTCGAGATCAACCCGCTGTACCACATCTTTATGCCATGGAATCATTCGCTCTTCGCCGTCAACACTGTCAGTGGTCGCGCGTACCACCATCACGTCATTGGCACCTGTTTCAAACAGTTCATGAATTTGTCCGAGATTAACTTCCTGCTCTTCTTCATCCAGACCCAACACAGTGAGTCCTTTTAAATCTGACCAGTAATACTCATCCACACCTGGTTGTGGCAGTTGCGATTTTGAAATCCAGATATTTGCGCCAACCAGATTGTCTGCTGCAGTACGATCACTCACACCTTTTAAGCTTACAACCAGGCCTTTACCATGTGGTTTCCAACGTTTTACATCAACTATTTGCCAACCTGCTTTGGTTTCAATGTACCAAGGCAGATAGTCAAATATATTACTCATGGGTTCTGTATTGGAATAGACCCAGAGCCACCCATTTAATCCATATGCTGAACGTAACTGTCCAATCTGAATACGATCTTCGGGAACATTCTGTATTGGTGTCATGGGCTAACTACTACCTGAAATTAAGCAGCAGTTGCAGCTTTTTTAGCTTGAGCAGCCAAAGAAGCAACACGTTCAGAAGGTTGAGCACCTTGAGAAACCCAGTGAGCAAAACGGTCAGCATCTAAACGAAGTTTTTCTGCTTTACCTTGAGCTGTAGGGTTGAAGAAACCGATACGTTCGATGAAACGACCGTCACGTGCATTACGGCTATCAGTCACAATGATTTGATAGAACGGACGTTTTTTAGCACCACCGCGTGCAAGACGAATAACAACCATGATAGAACCTTATAGTTTTTACGGATTATCCCTGTACCGACCATCGATACGTTTCAAACCCCTTTCATAGAGGGCAATATTTTACGTTATATTTGCCCTGAAAGAAAGATCAAATTTTAGGTTATCCACAAGTTTGAATTTGGGTTAGCGACCGTCCCAGTTGGAGGTGGCGGATGGCGTACAAGGTGTTGTAGATTTAGTCCAGCATTTTTGCCCTTGATCATTAAGCTTAATGATACCGTTATCTGCCTGCTTTGTGCCTGTAATCGGCTCAGCCTCTATTTCCCAAGAGGAGTTATTTGACGCTACCGTTAAAGATAACTTGTAAAGTGATGTACCTGATGCAGGATAATTTTTGTTGGTGCTACCATTATCAAGCTTAGCATCTACAAAGCTGCCTTTCGCTATTTTATAGTTTGTTAGTGATCGTGCCTGCTGCTGCATCTCACTTTGCACGTCCACACGGTTTGCCCTGACCACATAGTCTTGATAAGAAGGATAAGCAATTGCAGCAATTATCCCTAAAATTGCTACTACAATCATCAATTCAATCAGTGTAAAGCCCTTGTGCCGCATCTCACCATCCTTCTGAGCTATTGCATGATACATACGTAACTGTAGCTTTATTTTTGCATCGTAGACCTGCACTAGTCATTAGCAAATTATAGTTCTGTGGGTCATTATTAACTTCAGCTTTTATTGTCCAGCCTCGCCCAGCTGCGGCAGCGTCCGTCAGTAATTTGCTTGGGTCATTCAAATCCCGTATGGTGATTTGATATTTTGTTGCCGTGCCTGTTGAGCCAATAGGGACTTTAACTATTGGCATAGCAGCAGTCTCACCATAAATATAATTAGGATCAAAGCCTTTGTAACTAAAATTTTTGGCTTTATGCCGCTCTAATTGCTCGGCAATTTTTTGCATTTCTTGCTGAGCTTGAGATTCTGCAGCACGCCTAGAATAAACAGCATAGCTTGGAAAAGCAATGGCTGCAAGAATAGCAATAATAGTGACCACAACCATCAACTCAATCAAGGTAAAACCCCGACAATCACCCAGTCTGCACTGGCCTGCCCAGCAGGCCAGCGATGGTGATGAGCTTTTAGTTGCCCGCTTTAACATATTTCTCATACCATCTCACTGGATTTAATACTCGGGTACACGACCATTCGCCTGAACCTTTTTCATTACCAATCAAGGTTAAACTACCGCAGCTATTTGTACCGCCACCACCATTGCCAGATAGGTTGCGAGGTCCCAAAGTAATACCACGAATACCAGAACCAATTACATTTTTGTTCTTTTTATCCTCATCTAATAAGAACCCTGTTTTTGCTTCAGCGGCAGTATCCTTAGTACCACTACTAGTTAAGCATGCTCCAAATGGCAAGCAGTATTGCTGGAAGTCAGACTCACCGACAATACGTGTTGAGCAAGAATCTGGCGCCTCAACCCCTGTACCCTGTGGATCATACACGGGAATAAATAGGTTGTCCTTCAAAGCAATTGGTTCCTCTTCAAAGGCTTTTATTCCACCTGATACGCGGTTTACATTATCAACCCCTGTAGTATCACTACGCAATGAACGGTACCAGCCTGCTTTACCTGTATTGGGAAAAAATAATTTGGTGATATCGCCAGATTGTAACTGAGGGTTTTTTTGTAAATCATTTAATTTAATATCTTTGGATATCAATAACGGGCTACCAGTAATTAAATTTCTTTTAATGAAGTCGCGATCAATAATGCCATACACATGATTATCCGGGCGATTCGTTAGAGCATTAGTCGGTAGCATACCATCCCGTCCAACTGTAGGCACAACATCCAGTGGCGTACTTCTATCACCTGAGGCTATACCGACTAAAATAAAGGTATTAGCTCCTACATCATGAATAGTCAATGTAGGTGGCTGATAAAAACGGGGCTGATCTCCGTTGGTTATATTTACTCCTGAGGTATCCGTAGCAAGATTAGCTAGGCGCACCACACGCTTAGCCAAACTGCTTGCCCCAGTATTGGACAGATTATCCAGATCAACCCGGAAAACTTGCCCGCCCAGATCACCAAAGTATAAATGGTCAACCAAACCATCACCATCGCGGTCCAGAGTAGAAATACGACTGACGATGCTGTGCTTCATATCTGTACTGTCGGTATTTGCTCCAGTATTGCTTGCCCACCATAAACGTGTACCCGTATTAGCATCGATAATATATACAGCATTGCCATCAGCCTGTGCTTTGTTATTGCAAGATGTGTCAGGGTAATCTGCATTACTATTCTTAGATTCACTGAGTTTAAAGCGTGGGTTTTCATAACACATGTCATAGCCACCGCCCACTATCATTACACGAGTAATTTTACCGTTATAACGAATATTGGCTATTACTGGCTTAGACCAGGTTTGACCCATACGAGCAAAATTGCCAACTCCACCTTGAATACTAAACAATAGTTTTGGCGAGGATGGGTTGAGTACATCCAGGCCAAAATAACTCTTACCGCCCATCCGCATACCGCCATAGACATTCATTTGTCTAGCTTCTACTTTAGAGGCATTTTCACCCGTTCCTTTACTGAATGTATAAGCTGGATCGGCCACCCAATTGCCGTCCATACCATGGCTTAATTTGCCAGCCTGGTCAACGCCGCGCAGCGCTTTGGAAGCTTCTGGATCATTTAATATAGTAGCTGGAACAAACGCCATTTGTTCCACACCAGTTTTAGAATCTACTATATGAATAGCCCCTTCCATACTACCAAATAACACAGATTGCGAGCGGATATCAGTTAAGTCTCCCGCTGTATTAAGCTCACCTGAGTAAGTCAGCTGTACAGGATAAGAATGGATGCTGCCCCCTAAAGTAATAAAAGGTCGAGGTGGAGTGGTAAGGGTTGCGGGTAAGGTTGTTGTAGTTGACAGGGGTAAGTCATAACCTAAGTAGTTAAGCAGTTTAACTTTCAAATTGTCAGGGAAAGATTTCAGAATATCTTGTTTAGTGAAGCGATCTAATATGTAAGCACTATTCGTAATCTTATTAGCTTCTCTATCTGGAATCATCAGTAAGCTGCTACCATTACTAGGCGTTTGCAATACACCATCGATTACACTAGACACATCAGTAAACAATCGACGTAAGTCATTTGGCGCAGCAACAATTGCGGGTACTGCTCTTTTTTTATCTACGGCTGGGATTGCTGCAACTGCCTGTGTTGGCATAGGTAAATTCCAGTAGACTCCACCTTGATCAATCAATTTTCCGTCTGCTACCCCAGTGTTATTCCATAAATCATGTGTGCTAGTAGAAAACTCGCCTTTTTTATCGAATATTATTTTTTCTGTTTTATCTCCCAATGCTCCTGCATTTACTCCCGTTAAAACTATTTGATATTTTTTCAAGTTACCTGACCAGACTAAATTATTAGAGCCTGGTGTAGGTGCAAACATGCGTAAATAACCATACGATTGAAAGCCATTCGGATTCAGTGCGTCAACAGGGATAGAAATTGCCCCTGTAGGCACTGGCTCAAGGGTATTATCGAAAGTACGAATAAACTCGAGTACGCTATTGGTTACCTCATCGGCACTACTCGCTTCATAGTATAGACCATTTCCATAACCAGGATATTGTACCTTATGGATGGTGTTCTGATTAGGTGAGCAAGCGTCATCCCCCTTACGATCAGGTTGAGTACGGGAAGCTAGCTTACATGCCTCTTGAACATAATCCTTATCCAACCCAGCAAATGCTGTTCCAAAACCCACAAAGGCAGTGCGAATTTGAGCACTTTGTGGATTGTTCCCAGAAAATAAATATTTCGCTAACTCACCCATACAATTCCATGCAGATACTTTTGATTTATTACTCTCATCTAGGTTTCTTAACCCTCCAGAGGTTGGGCAAGTAAAGTTATTATTATCTAAAGCAGCTCTCATTAATGTTTGTGCCTGAACAGCAGAAGAACTATTAGCAGCCCCATCAGACAAAAAATAAATACCATTACCATCACAGCTAGCACGCTTATCAGCTGCTGGCAATGGAGAGGAATATTTGGTTTTATCCTCTATTTTTGCGCTATCGACAGATTTTTTAAAACCACTATCTGCATTGGTGCCTGTCCAAACTTCATTGCCAGTATAAATGATAGGGTTCGTACCCGATGGTTCATAATTTTCTAAATCATTTGGCTTTTGTCCTAAACTATTCCAAGAATAAGAGGAACAAGTCTGCTTACCACTGTCGTAATTGATACTATTCCAGCTTGTACATTTATAATAAGTAGTGACTTGGTCATATGAATAAGTCTGTGGTGTAGAATAATAATATTTACTGTCATAGCATCGATTACCATATAAATTTGGATAACTACTATTCCAACATCCCCAACCTTTGTTACCCACTTCAATCTTATATATCTCTTTTTTATAAGTACCAGAACTCACCGTACTAGTACCAAGCATATAAGCAGCTGCTTCGGCATAAGCATGGGCAGAAGGTGTCCCATTGTATGCAGTTAGTTTTGCGATTTCCTCTTTTAATGCTTTGCGCTCATTCGAACCTTTATTACCAAGTTTTTTTGCTTCTTTTAAAATTTGGCCCGATACCCCATCACCATCCGCTGAATAATTCCCTAGAGCAATAGAGGTACTCGGGAGATTAGGGTCTGTATCATTCTCTAATAGATCAAATAAACCATCTTTTAAACGTGTCAAACGGTCATAACAACGATAATTCGTATTTGTAATCCTCTCACACCCTCTCATTGTATCCTTGACTTTAGCAGTAATACTATTACCTGTTACCTTGCAAAATCGACGCCGATAAGAAGGTGTTGTGTCACTATCAACATAATAAACTTTAAGATTATCTAGAGATGATTCACTTTTACCATTAGCATCCGTCGCTTCAGACGTTTTGTTATAGCTTAGACCACAAGCCAATCCATAATCATCTTGAAAGCTAAAGCCGCCACTGCTCTGCCAAAAATGCCCCATACTTCCCGACGTATCCAGCATCAAAGTAATAGTCTTCTGTCCAGCTGTTGGCTTAGCATAAATCTGCAAATCTGAAGCCTGAGAAACTGAAGAGGTAATGAGTAGAGTGCTCAACATCGTTATAATTGCTACAGCTAAGCAGCGGCCTTTATGTTGTTCTACCCCATTTTTAGAGGTACTTATACGTATGTTTTTCATATCCTATCCTCCTATGGGGCTTGTATTTGCTCAAATAAAGTCTGTAAATTAAAGTCCTGCACTTGGCTATCTACTGGTATGCCAAGCTTCGATAAGCACTGCGCAACAGTCGTCATCGCCGCTGTATCCGCATCAGTATTATCATTAATATTTTCTTTCATACAGTTGTTTGCTTTACTAATATCAGCAGAAAATGCTGGCATTACTGCTGTCGTAGTTACTCTAATCCGTTGTTGTTCAACCATATTGCGCGGCATGATGGTTCCTTCGCTAAGATTGGTACCTCTGCCAAGCAAAGCACCGGGCGCCATATTCGGACTTATATCCGTAGGGATTTTTACCGCTACTTGAGTGACTACTGCCTCTCGCTTACTACCAAAGTCCTTAGTTAAATCACAAAATGCCAAAGTGCTCCCATCTGATACTTCTACAGTTTTATCTGATTTAATACGTAGAGAAATCATATTCAGCGATGAGGCAAATTTCTCTGCAGCCAGAGGTTTATAACAGAACACATACTCTTTGCCAGGGTCGACCTTACTATCTGCTAACGCCAGCCCGATTGCCCCACTCAAGTCCATCATTTTGGATAAATCACTCATATAGATTTGGTTGATGGGTGAATCTGCCGTTTGGTTGAGCAGCTGTCCAACTTGAGCGTTCGTGGCAATATTGAGCGAGGTCATTGCTGTCCGAATTGCTAATACCCCCACAATGGTCACCATCAGTAAAACCAACATCACAACAATTAAGGTTGCGCCACGTTGAGCAATAGGACGAATGGTATAGGTCATATTTTTTCTCCCATCGCATTACGTATAGCAATCGTTGTACTGTACATCCGACGTATATATTTGCTAGTAGTATCATTAGCTTTTACGCCCTCAATATCCGGAAAATCAAAAGACTGTGTAGCAGCGTCTATGTCTTTACTATTAATCTTGTCACGTGAGCGAACCAGAGTAACAATCTTGACCGATAAAATACGTGGAACAGCTTTGGCTGGTGTAGCTGCCCGCGCGGCTGTGGCTGCATCGCGATATTGGTTTATTGTGTAATAGGCAAATTTGTTACCAATGCGAGTCCCTAGATAGAAGCGCACGTAATCCACACGCGGTATGATGGCCTCTCCCAAGCTAGCCCCCCCAAATTCTTTAATATCAGATAACACTCCTGGGTTACCTGTAGCTGTGGGCTTTTTATTTGCATCACAGGCCAAAACATAATCCGTAGCGGCGGCACCTGTAGTCATATCTTTGCGTAAAAAATAACGCTGGATAATATAGTCTCCAGCACTTACATTTTCTCCCTCACAATTTGTCATATCATTAGGTGCAATAAACTGTATAGTAAGTTGATCACTTGCGCCCGCATCAACATTAGATAACCCGCTCCAACCGTTATCACCTTCACTATGGCTCAGCCAACTACTATTCACGCTAGCAAAAGGTAAATTACCGCTTGTAGCATCCCCTGTGAGTACAATGCCCCCCCAAGTTGCTGTATCATTTAACTCTGGATTACTGACATTTCCATAATTGGCTAAACGGATATCTTGCGCAATATAACCAATACCAAAAACTCCACTGTCCTGCAGTTGGGCATTTGCCTCCTGCAAGCGAGCTGTAATAGCTCCTCCGATAAAAAGCTGCAAAGCAGCTGCACTGACCAATAAACCGATTGTCATGGCCACCATTAACTCAACAAGAGTAAAACCTGCTTGACTTTGGGCGCGATATTGTATTTTCATTTTTTAGTACGCTTCCATCATTAAACATTTCGCTGTTACTTTATAAACGCCTTCTGTTGTCATACAACTATTATAATTAGTAGCCGTTAAAGCCGTACTGTCCCATGCTGCAAATAAACACTGACGTTTGACCTGACTCGTCGTACTAATTCCAGGACAGTTCGTCATAGTTAAATGCATGCCTAAATCTAAAGCATTTCTAGCCGCCCAATATGCGTCATACTGTGCCATTTGGGTAGCTGTACAACTAATTGCAGGGTTCAAGCAGGAAGTTGGTGCTTCTGGTATTGTTTTAGTCTTATCGCTTTCATTTATTTTGAGAGCAACATAGCTTTGCACTGCTGTTGGATACTCATCTTGGCCTGCAACATTACTACGAATACTTTCAGTTAAGCCACGTAGAATAAGTGTTGCCTGAGATTTTATTAAGGCCTCATTACCAGCATCCACAGCACGGAGCTGTAAAGCCGTATATCCAAGTACCCCTATAGCCAATAAAAAAAGAGCAACTAAAACTTCGATTAAACCTACCCCATACTGGCTGAATAATGTTTTCATACACAAGTATCCTTTTTTTCTTTATTCACCGTACCCAGCTTATCGACAGTTATGGCTAATGCTTTACCATTCGAGCAAAATTTTGTTGTATTTGCTGTTGAGTTACCAGTCTGTGTATAAATCACGTTTGCCACAGAACCCATATTTGGACTGATTTGAATTTTTGAGGAACTTGGCGTCAGAATTACACGGCCCTCATCAATGTATTTGCTCACCGCTGCATTATCTGTTATACCCGCAGCATTTAAACAATCCGTAGAGGTAATAGATTGTTGCACAATTGGTGTTCCAGGTACTGATGGCTGCAGCGACTTTTTATCAGGACAGATAATAACTTTATTTCTAAGAGCGGCTGCTCGGCTACGCCCTTCCTTTAAACCCCAAAGGAACTGGTCTGCACTTTGATTTAATTGGTATGAGACTATCAAGTTATTCATAGAGGGTGCAGCGATGGTAGCAAGAATTGCTATTACCGCAATAGTGACCATCAATTCAACCAACGTAAAACCGCGCTTGAGTTGCATGATCGCCTCCTGTCAAAATTTTGACGTCTTTTAAATAATACAGTTTACATTAACAGAACATATACAGAACAGATAAAGGGTATAAAAAAACAGATAACCGTTATTTAACAACTATCTGTTTTAAAACTTTAAAAGCTAATAAAAATTTATATTTAAGCCTGCGTTACAGGAATTCTTAATTCTTTAGGCAGGCTAAAAGTAATATTTTCTTCACAGCCTGAAAGTTCCTGCGGTGCTTGGGCTCCCCAATCCTGCAGGCGCTGAATTACCTGTTTGATTAAAATTTCTGGCGCAGATGCTCCAGCGGTTACACCAATTTTGGTAGTTTGTCTAAACCAGCCATGTTCCAGCTGATCAGCATTATCTACCAAATAGGCTGTCTTACCCATACGTTCTGCGAGTTCACGTAATCGGTTAGAATTAGAAGAATTGGGGGAACCCACTACTAGTACAACATCACATTGCTTCGAGAGATCACGCACTGCATCTTGGCGGTTCTGTGTGGCATAACAAATATCATCTTTGCGTGGTCCCTGAATATGAGGAAATTTCTTACGCAATGCATCAATTACTTTAGCCGTATCATCAATAGATAAGGTCGTCTGGGTAACAAAAGCAACTTTTTCAGGATTACGCACAATTAAGGCCTCAACATCCTGTTCATCTTCAACCAGATAAATATCGCCACCTTGGCTTTTATCGTACTGCCCCATGGTTCCCTCAACTTCCGGATGACCTTGATGCCCGATCAGAATTGCTTCTATACCTTCACGTGCATACTTGGTTACCTCAATATGAACTTTAGTCACCAAGGGGCAAGTTGCATCAAATACTTTCAGACCACGACGTTCAGCTTCTAGCTGGACTGCCTTGGAAACTCCATGAGCACTAAAAATAACAATATTATCGTCTGGTACTTCATCCAGTTCATCAACAAAGATGGCGCCACGCTGCCGCAGATCATCTACTACAAATTTGTTATGTACCACCTCGTGACGAACATAAATGGGCGGGTTAAAGCATTCAAGTGCACGGTTGACGATCGCAATGGCTCGGTCTACACCTGCACAGAACCCGCGTGGATTGGCCAATACAATTTCCATAAGATCCTCAATGTTCACTTAAACGGCTGAATATTTTTGTCAGAACCCGCCAACTATTTCAGCTCAACTATTTAGTTTAGGCGCGCTCTGCTCTAAAATAGAGAAGATATTTTATCATATCAGGAAAAATATCATGTCGGGTCTATTGTTTGTCGTTTCTGCTGCGTCAGGAACAGGCAAAACATCTCTTGTTAAAGCCCTTCTTGAACGTGTCAGCAATTTGCATGTATCTGTTTCCCATACGACTCGTGGTCAGCGTCCCGGCGAGCTGAACGGTGTACACTATCATTTTACCAGTAAAGAAGAATTTCTGGCCCAAGTTGAAGAGGGCGGTTTTGTAGAATATGCAGAAGTTTTTGGTAATTATTATGGGACATCACAGGCCACTGTAAAAGAACAGCTGGCTAAAGGACATGATGTTTTACTTGAGATTGACTGGCAAGGTGCCGAGCAGGTTCGCAAGATTTTTCCTGATTCCAGACAGATTTTTATTCTACCGCCAAGTCAGTTTGACTTGCGTCAGCGTTTATCTAACCGCGGTACTGACAGCGTTGAGGTAATTGAACACCGCCTGAGCTGTGCGGTTGAAGACATGCAGCAGTATGTCAATTTTGATTATTTAATCATTAATGATGATTTCAATAAAGCATTGCACGATCTTGAGTCTGTAATCAATGCTAACCGCCTTACCATGGTCCAGCAAGCTAATCGTCATCAAGGCCTGATCGAAAAACTCATCAGCCCGGTAAGTGAATAAACTTGAGTCAAGCCTAAAAGCATTTTATACTGTGCAGTCTAGCCCAGATTTTATATTGAAATAAACGAGAACTCTTATGGCACGCGTAACCGTTGAAGATTGTTTAGACCATGTAGACAACCGCTTTGAGCTTGTACTAGTGGCAAGCAAGCGCGCGCGTCAACTTGCACGACAAGGCATTGAGCCTACTGTTGAATGGGACAATGACAAACCGACTGTAGTTGCTTTACGTGAAATTGCAGCTGGTCACGTTTCTAAAGATATCCTGAAACAGCGTGATCAGGATTATCAGACTTCTAGCCTTGACTTGGCCCTGTCTGCGAATAATCTGAATCTTGAAGGTTTCTCTTTTCAATAAGACCAAGCTTCTCTAAAAAGGCCTAGTTCAATACTAGGCCTTTTTATTCCAAGGGAATTGAATGTTTTAAAAATCGGCAAAAACAATAGGTCTGATTGAAAAAAATTGCTATTTTTTGCCTGTAAAAAATTGACAAGTGAAGCAATATGATTTTCATTAGAAGATTGTTAAATTTAACTGAAAACTATCAGTAAAGGGTGATTTATGCCAGGCGAAGAGGTCAGCCAAGCCAGATTACAGCTCAAAATGATTATCGATGCGTATTTAAGTCCAGACGACGTCGAGCGTGTACTTGCGGCCTGTGATTTTGCTGATCTTGCACACACCGGCATTACCCGTAAAAGTGGCGAGCCCTATATACTGCATCCGATTGCTGTGACCTGTATTCTGGCGCATATGCGTCTTGACAGTGAAACACTGATGGCTGCCTTGATGCACGACGTGGTAGAAGATACCGATTTTTCGAAAGAAGATATTAAAGAAAAATTTGGTCCTGTAGTTGCCGAGCTAGTAGATGGTGTTACCAAGCTAACGCATTCCAGTGACAAACAATATAATAAGGCTGCGTCTTTCCGCAAAATTTTGCAGGCCACTTTACAAGACCCGCGTGTTATTATTATTAAACTGGCTGACCGCTACCATAATATGACTACACTGGATGCTTTACGCCCTGACAAGCGTGCGCGTATTGCCCAAGAAACCTTTGATATATTTGTACCTATGGCGCGTATTGTGGGTATGAACGAGATGGCTGATAACCTCGAGCATTTGTGTTATCAGAATCTTGACCTTGATATGTTTGATAATGTTCAGGAAGCACTCAAACAGACCAAGCCAAAACGTTGCCAGTTTCAGGCAATATGGGAACAGAAGCTTGGAGAGCTGTTAAAAGCCTATCATCTTGAAGGGCGAATTAAGAAGAAAGATAACAACATTGAACTATTACGACATTTTGTTAAAAATGAGATGAATCTGCAAGAGCTAACTCATAGCCATGCATTCGAGATTATTTTGCAAAGTATTGCTGACTGTGATCGCCTGGTTGAGGCTTTAGAGCAGAATTTTCAGGTTTTACAGTTTGAAGACCATATCCGTCGTCCCCTGCCCGGTGGTAATCAATCGCTTCTGATGAAACTTAAGGGCGAACAGACTACCTTGTCTTTAACTATTCAGACTGAACTGATGCGTAAGGCCGCGCGCTTTGGTGTGGTATTAGGTGAAAGTGCACCACAAGCTTGCCGCTCGGCTATTCAGGCTTCTATGCAAAATCTGAATACGCTGATTGATGGCGAATGTGCTAAAACCACTTTTAATGATTTACTGGATTATCTGCATCAGGAAAAAATCTGGGTTTATACCCCACACGGTCATCTGCATGAACTTCCTCAAGGTGCTACCGTGGTTGACTTTGCCTATGCAGCCAGCCTGTTTTTAGGTAACCATGCCGTTGGTGCCAAAATTAATGGAGAAATACGACCGCTTTCTACGCCTCTGGTCAGTGGACAGGTGGTTGAGATTATTACAGATGTATTGGCAACTCCAAATCCAGACTGGCTCAGCTTTATCAACACACAAAAAGCACGTCGTGCCTTACAGAATATTTTAAAAGATCAGGATGTTGATGAGCAGCGTTTAGTGGGCCAGCAAGCTTTGAATCGGGCACTGAAAATGTTCAACCGCTCAATAAAAGATTTGTCTGATGCTGATTGGGTTGATCTTTTGCAATGGCGCCATATTGAACATAAAGAAAGCCTGTTTGAACAAATCGCTGTAGGCGATCTGCTACCACAACTGGTTGCTAATCATCTTTATGCTCAGGAACAGGCTGATGAAGAATATAATTCACAACGCCTGATTCAGGGCACAGATGGCGTAGATGTGAAATATGCGCACTGTTGCAACCCGGTCTTGGGTGATCCGATTCAGGGCCATCTGTCACGCCGTGGCTTAATTGTACATCGAGCCCGCTGTAATAATTTAATGCATGAACAGCATCTGCATCCGGAAACAATCATGCCGCTACACTGGAATTCAGAAAGTGAGGAAGAAGTCAGTTTCACTGCTTATCTGTGTATCGACATGGCAATGGATGACGAGCAGATTTCTGACTTGATCTATCAATGTCGTAAAGCCAAGACCGGAGTGGAAATGGTTCAATCGCAGGATGACCGGACCTATGTCAACATCGTAGTCAATAACCGTCGTCAGATTGCCCAAATCATTCGCGATTTACGCATGCATTTTGGTTTTCCACGTATTAGCCGTTTGTCTATGCCAGTTGCTTTGGTCCAGAATGCCAGTTAAATCAAGTTGATCAGTTATATCGATTAGTACTTTTGTCACTGCCTGGCATGGTTTATGATCAGACAGGTTAAAAATCAAGGAGAAATCGATGTCCCGCCAAGTGATTCATACTGAAAATGCTCCAGCTGCTATTGGTACCTACTCTCAGGCTATTTTGGTTGGTGAAACACTTTACCTGTCTGGTCAGATTGGTTTAGACCCTTACAGTATGGAGCTGGTCGATGGCATCGAAGCACAGGTTCGCCGGGTCTTTGATAATTTAAAAGCTGTGTGTGAAGCTGCTGGCGGCACATTGGCTGATATTGTCAAACTCAATATTTACCTGACTGATCTTTCCCATTTTCAGCTGGTTAACCAGATTATGGGTGAATATTTTGCTCAGCCCTATCCGGCGCGTGCTGCTTTAGGTGTAGCAAGCCTACCTAAAGGAGCTCTGGTTGAGATGGACGGTATCGTTATTATTAATCAATAATTTATAAAATTTATCAGATCTTTAATCTTAAATAATCAAATCTAAATCATGAATCACTTTGTGCGGTAATCTATGTAATACCCAGATTTCCGCTCAGGTGATATTTTTTATTCAAAAAGCCAATTAAAAAAATAGCCTTTTTAAATGAATTCCATTGACAAACGATAATAATTATCAATAATATCACTTATCCCGTTTATATTACTGTGGTTAGCGCCGATATGTACGTTTGCCTGTGCCGTGGAATTACTGATCAAGATATCAAAGATGCTGTCGCCAATGGTGCAGAAAGCTATCGTGAAATTCGTGATTTACTTGACCTAGGAACTTGCTGTGGTCGCTGTGCTCCAGAAGCACGTAGTATTATTAGTGATGAACTGTCCGAAATTGCAGCACGTATTTCTGTAGCAGCTTAAGTCCCGAAATATAATGACAATAAAGATTCTTCTTGTATAAATTAAGGTTCAGCTTCAAGTTTCTTGTGAAGAGAATTAAAAGATGTATGCAAGAACTCTCTCATGATCAATCGATCATCTTCTCCTCCCCGCTCGTGATTCCAAGCGGGTTTTTATTCTCTACCATAAAAGCTGCTGTGTTTCTGATTGCGATTTTCATTTGCTGTTCTATAAATTACTCGCCATTCATGGATGGGTTCGCTAAGATAACTCTATAGATTGCCTTATATCTTTCATAAGGCAGAAATTGTTTATGGAGAACTTACAATGAAAGGCAATCGTGATGTAATCAATCAGCTCAACCAAGTGCTTTATCATCAACTGACCGCTATTAACCAGTACTTTTTACATTCCCGTATGTTCAATGATTGGGGGATTGAAAAGCTGGGTTCGGCCGAGTACAAAGAGTCTATTCATCAGATGAAGCATGCCGATAAAGTCATTGAACGGATTTTATTTTTAGAAGGGCTGCCGAATTTGCAGCACCTTGGCAAGCTGTATATTGGTCAGCATACTGAAGAGGTTCTCTCTTGTGATGTACGTAAGGTAAAAGAGAATATTGAAGCATTACAAAAAGCTGTGTTGTTATCTGAGCAGCTCATGGATTATGTAACCCGTGATATGGTACAAGAAATTCTAGAATCTGAAGAAGAGTATTGGGACTGGTTAGAAACCCAGCAGGATTTATTTCAAAGTGTGGGAATTGAGAACTATATTCAGAGTCAACTTTAAGGTATTTATTTTTAATACTGAAAATGACATTTTTTGTCATTTAGTGACTTAATTTTTAAAAATTAGACTAAATAGAAAAATTATTATTTTTTATTATGTTGATATTTATTACTTTTAATAATTATCATATGTTGGCATAACTTATGCTATATCTAAGCTAGCTATATAGCTAAATATTAAAAACAGATGTTTTATGGAGAATGTTATGAACACTCAAAAAGGTTTTACTTTAATCGAATTGATGATTGTAGTAGCTATTATTGGTATTTTGGCTGCTATTGCGATTCCCGCTTATCAAAACTATATTGCACGTTCCCAATTTTCTGAATCACAAGTACTTTTATCAGGCCTAAAGTCAGCGGTACAGGAAAAGGTTGATCAAGGTACTAGCTATACAGCTAGTAGCGCTACCTCTAATCCTTTAGGAGCTGGTTTAACTGGTAAATATGGTACCGTAGCTTATGGTGCTTATACAAGTGGCACTAGCACCGCGGCGAAAGCACTATATACATTTAATACTACTGGGGTAAATGCTAAACTATCTGGTAAAAAAGTCTTATTCACTTATACCCCATCTACTACAGGTACAAACGGTACTTGGGCTTGTGTAACAGATGCTCCTGAAGAAATTTCAGGTAACTGTACATCTCAAACTACTGCTCCTGCACTGTAATAAAAATTTAATAAATTGTAAGCGTACTTAAAGTAAGGTGCGCTTACAATTCTAATTTAATATAATAGGACGGTTTTCTATTTCATTATTATCATCAATGACCTGGTTCACATAAAAGCTGTTTAAAACCTGTCCAATACTTAATACACCTTCTACCACTGCCTCACGGTACTGCTGCTGTTTTAAACCGGCAGTAATCTGCTGACAGATTTCATTCCAGATATACTGCTCAGTAGCCTGTTTTATGCCACGATCAATTACAATCTCAACAGTACGTTCACACAGGTTCAGATATAAAAGAACACCACTATTATATTCGGTATCCCAGACGCCTAACTCTGCAAAAAGCTGCCGGGCGCGCAAACAGGTATCTTGACTATAAGCCTGCTGACAGGGAATGTGACCTTCAATCACTACCTGAATTTCACCAACATGTCCCTGTTCAGCCTGTTGTACTGCTTGGGCAATCGCATTCTGGTCTTCACGACTGAAATACCGCTTGCTGGCTGGCATATAAAAGAAGTGTTTAAACCAGCGTTTTAAACTATGAGAAGTTTTCTCTTCTAATTTCGGCTGTGTGACAATCTCTGTCGTATCTGTTTTAGTTACCATGAGCCTGATGCTCCTCCCCCGCCAAAGCCACCGCCTCCACCACTAAAGCCACCTCCACCAAATCCACCTCTGCCACCACCGCCTCCACCACGTGAAGCAATAAAAAGATGTAGTATGGTCTGGGCAATTGAAGTAATCAGTAAAAAGAAAATCCCAAAACCCAGTAATAAACTGGTAACTACACCTGCACCATTTACCAGACCTGCAGCAACTGCAGCTACACCAGCAGTGGAAGCACTTAAACGATTACCGACAATAAATGAGCCGAAAATACCGGCAATTAAAATAAACAGCCCCATGTTAAAGGTGCGCTCTTTGGCTTGCTGCTCATGCAGTGCCTGTTCTTGTTGTAATTTCAGCTGCTCGGCCGCCCGCTGTGCAATTTCGGGATCAAGGTTTAAAATACGCTCAATCTCATTTAAACCGGCATTAATTCCCTGTACATACTGCCCCTGTTTAAAAAAGGGTGTAATCTGATTACGGATAATCCGACTCAGCACAATATCAGGTAATACGCCCTCAAGACCATATCCTGAAAGAATTTGAATGCGATGGTCATTTACTGCGATAGCCATTAACAGTCCATTATCCTGTTCGGCTGAACCCAGTTTCCACTGGTTTGCGGCACGCATAGCAAAGTCAAAAATATCTTCTTGTCCTGTAGTGGGTACAATAATTATTCCAACCTGTGCCTTACCCTGCTGATAAAGATTTAAAATTTTCTGGTCAATTGCCTGCTTTTCAGCAGCAGTAAGAAGTCCCGCCTGATCTACTACTGGTTGATTTAAAGTCGGTAACCCACGAATAGACTCACCTTCCGCCATATCATTATTAACTTCAGGTGTTTTAGTTCGTGCAGACGTAGACACGGGGTCTGTCGCGGTATGGCTGGCCTGTTGCTGGTTTTGTAAAACCTTACCTAACACCACAGCTTCAGTTGTGTCATTTTCTACAGGTTCACTCCAAACCGCTTGACCGCCTAGCAGGACTATACTGAGCAAACACAGCCGTATAATACAAAAAGGGATGGTCGCTTGAGCTGCAAATTTATTCTGCATTATCATCCCCCTTTTTTAAGTTTATTCAAAAGATACGGTTGGAGCTTTTTGTGCACCAGCTTCAGCAGTAAAGTTTGGTTTAGGTTCCATACCAATGACTTTTGCTGTCATAACCTGCGGGAACTGACGGGCATAAGAGTTAAAGTCCTGCACGCTGCTAATGTAGCGGTTACGTGCTACAGCAATACGGTTCTCAGTACCTTCAAGCTGGACCTGTAAATCACGAAACTGTTCATTTGCTTTCAGGTCAGGGTAGTTTTCTGAAACTGCAATCAGGCGTGATAATGCACCGGTCAACTGGCTTTGTGCCTGCTGATAGCGTTGAAATAATTCAGGATCTTCCAGTACTTCACGATCTACTTTTAGCCCGGCCACATTGGCACGCGCTTGAGTTACTTCAGTGAGTACCTGTTCTTCGTGTTTGGCATAGCCTTTAACAACATTGACCAGATTCGGTACAAGATCAGCGCGGCGCTGGTACTGGTTTTGTACTTCAGACCAAGCAGCAGTTACTGCCTCATCTTTCACCTGTAAAGTGTTATAACCACAGCCTGAAAGGCTTAATGTACTGGCCAGAATGAGAGCGATTAGGCTTTTACTCAGCATTTTCATGCAGCTATCCTCTAATATTTATTTGTATTTGTTCATTTAAATTCATTGTAAATATAATTTAAGCTATTTGTGTTGCTTTATTTTAAAGATGAGCAAGGAAATTCAAGGAAGGAACAGGCTAGGAAAGCCTAAAAAAAGCTTTAATTTATTAAAATTATTAGTAAAAATTTATAAGAGACGATAGATGAAACCCTACTATTCTTTCAATATTAAACTGAGAGTTAATACTGAAAGTCGGTCATCTGATAATCTTGTGCCAGATGCTTTTTCCAGTATTCGAGTTCAATAGAATAATCATTCTGTTCAGGATGAAAGTCTTTTTTATAATATGACAAATATTCTGGAAACAGCTGAACCAGCATTTTAACCAGCAGATAAGCACCAAATAGATTACCCTTAATTTGAGGGAGGCTTTTCCATTTATCCTGCATGAATAAACGTCCGGTTGAGTAGACTGCGAGACTAAAAAACCCGCCAGTTACCCGTTTCATCACACCACGACGCAAGCGCTGGTCAGCATATAACTGCTGATAAACATCAAATGCAACAGAGCGGTGTTCAATCTCTTCAATGGCATGCCATACCCAAAGCTTCATGGCATCCTCATCCAGTGTACTTAATACCTCAGGGTGTTTGAGGATATATCCACCAAGTAAAGCTGTAAAATGCTCAAAAGCACTGGTAATCGCGAGCTGTACCTTGGGCGGTAAATTGCGCACATGTTTATTCTGGCGTTCCAGCCATGCCTGAAAATTATCCAGCTGATAGTCATCTTTACGCCAAGCCTGATTAAATTCAGTATGGGCCTTAGAGTGCATAGCCTCCTGTCCAATAAAAGCAGCAATCTGTGTTTGTAAAACCGGATCTGTAATCTGATCCCGTACATTCCGGACACTATGTACAAAAAACTGTTCACCTACCGGAAAGGTAGAAGACAACGCTGTGAGAAAATGTGACATTAAAGGTGAGCGAGCAAAATAATAACGCGAAATTTTTTCTGGATTGAAGTCTAACTTACGTACAGTAATTCCTGTTGCCTTTGGCCGATTCCGGTACAGTGGATTTGCTGTCATTAAATCATTCATCACAATGGCTGCCTAACGAAGATACCATTAGTATGAGTTTAGAAAACTATAACGCACATGGCTAAACTGCTTGCTTTAGTTAGCCAAAACTATCAAATTGATAAATTAAATAGATGGCATACAAGACCTTTTATGCATTGAAAAGAATATTTATAATAAAAATATGTAGTACCTATGACTCATAACATAGCGGGTTTGAAAAATTATTAAGACAGTTACCTTAAGACCAAATATTTATTTTAATTATTTAAATACAAATACTTATAATATGATTTATTATAAATATTTCTTCCAGTTTTCCGATTGATCAAAAAACCGGATATATAAAAATCACCCCAAGACTGGCCCGAGGTGATGCATTAAAATAATAACTTAAACGTCCAGGTAGTCCAGAATACCCTCAGCAGCTTGGCGGCCTTCCCAGATTGCAGTGACTACCAGATCAGAGCCACGAACCATATCACCACCTGCAAAGATTTTCGGGTTCGATGTCTGGAATTTGTATGTTTGAAGTTCTGGAGCAACTACACGACCTGAACCATCCAGTCCAATATTGACATCCTTAAACCAGTCAGCAGGGCTAGCACGGAAACCAAAAGCAAGCAACACGGCATCTGCGGGTAATATCTCTTCCGAACCCGGTATTGGCTCTGGGCTACGACGACCGCGACTATCAGGTTCACCCAGTTGAGTCGTCACCACTTTAACACCTGTCACCTTACCATTTTCACCTACAATCTCGACAGGCTGGCGGTTAAACAGGAAGTTCACCCCTTCTTCACGGGCATTTTGTACTTCACGACGTGAACCTGGCATGTTGGCTTCATCACGGCGATAAGCACAGGTTACTTCTGCTGCGCCCTGCCGGATTGATGTACGGTTACAGTCCATGGCAGTATCACCACCACCTAGGACAATCACCTTTTTTCCTTCCATACTAATGTATTCAGATGGATCTTTTTCCCAGCCCTGACAACGGTTAACATTGGCGATCAGGAAATCAAGAGCATCATATACACCTTCATATTCCTCACCTGCAAAGCCACCTTTCATGTAGGTATAAGTCCCCATTCCCATGAACACTGCATCAAAGTCATTCAGTAGCTGATCAATCGTGATATCTGTACCAATTTCAGTGTTCAGACGGAATTCAATCCCCATACCGGTGAAGATTTCACGGCGGCGTTTCATGACATCTTTTTCCATCTTAAATTCAGGAATACCAAATGTCAGCAGGCCACCGATTTCCGGGCGTTTATCAAAAACTACCGGTTTTACCCCATTACGGACCAGAATATCTGCACAGCCAAGACCCGCCGGTCCAGCACCGATAATAGCAACTTTTTTGCTGGTCCACTGGACATTAGACATATCTGGACGCCAGCCCAGTGCAAAGGCGGTATCATTAATATATTTTTCAGCATTACCAATAGTTACAGCACCAAATCCGTCATTTAGGGTACATGCACCTTCACATAAACGGTCTTGCGGACAAACACGTCCACAGACTTCTGGCAGGGTATTGGTCTGATGGCACAGTTCCGCCGCCTGGAATACGCGACCTTCAGCGATCAGTTTTAACCAGTTTGGAATATAGTTATGTACCGGACACTTCCATTCACAGTATGGATTACCACAGCCTAAACAGCGATGAGTCTGGTTAGATGCAACATCCTGACTAAACGGTTTATAAATCTCCACAAACTCTGCTTTGCGGACAGCAATATCTTTTTTTTCTGGATCCTGACGTGCTACATCCAGAAATTGAAAGTCATTATTGAGGCGTTCTGCCATGTCTCTCTCCGTAGGTGGGCACAGCTCCGTGTTCAGGAGTCTGTACCTGCCTGTTTATTTGCAGTCGTGGAATTATTGAGGATCAGCCTGAGTCGTTTTTAACAACGTCAACAGGTTCGCCGCTTTTGGTTTCACCAGCCAGAATTTACGGCTGTAGTAATCAAACTCATTGCGGATCTTGTAGGCCCAGGCACTACCTGTCTCGGCAATGTGCTCATCAATAATTCGCAGCAGAAACTCTTTATGATCTTCCATCGCTTCAGTCGAAATACGGTTTAGATCAATTAACTCATGGTTATAGTGGTCAACAAAATCATTGTCGAGGTCAAGCACATAAGCGAAACCACCGGTCATGCCCGCGCCAAAGTTATGTCCAACTTTACCCAGGACAGTGACCACGCCACCAGTCATATATTCACAGCAGTGATCACCTGCGCCTTCAATTACTGCAAAGGCACCAGAGTTACGTACCGCAAAACGCTCGCCAGCTGTACCGGCCGCGAACAGTTTACCACCAGTTGCACCATATAGGCAGGTGTTACCAATAATTGCGGTATTCTGAGTCTGGAACGGCGAACCTTTTGGCGGGAAGATCGAAATCCGGCCACCCGCCATGCCTTTACCAACGTAGTCATTGGCATCACCTTCAAGGCGAATATGCAGACCACCCGCATTCCACACCCCTAGTGACTGACCTGCTGTACCATTCAGGTTCATGACTACTGGATGGGCTTCCATACTGAGGTTTCCATAGCGACGGGCAATCTCACCAGAGATACGTGCTCCAATCGAACGGTCACAGTTCACTACTTTATAGTTAAAGGTCCCTGTAGTTCCTGCTTCAATTGCTGGTAGCATCTCTTCAACCATACGTTCAGCCAGTAGACCTTTATCAAATGGCTCATTGCCCTGCACCTCACAGTACTGCGCCTTGCCTTCTGCTGCCGGATGTGAAGTCAGTAATGCACTTAAATCCAGATGGGCATGTTTGTCAGTTTCACCAGGCAATACTTCAAGCAGGTCTACACGGCCAATCAGATCTTTGAGTGAAGCGACCCCAAGCGCAGCCAGCCATTCACGAGTTTCTTCCGCAATAAAATGGAAGAAATTAATTAGCATTTCTGGCTCACCAATGTAGTGCTCATGACGCAGATGGTCCTGCTGAGTTGCAACACCGGTTGCACAGTTATTCAAGTGGCAGATCCGCAGATATTTACAGCCTAATGCAATCATTGGTGTAGAACCAAAACCGAAACTTTCCGCACCCAGAATTGCAGCTTTAATAACATCCAGACCGGTCTTCAGGCCACCATCAGTCTGTACTCGCACCTTGCCACGCAAATCATTTACACGCAGGGCCTGATGCGCTTCTGCCAGGCCCAGCTCCCATGGAGAGCCGGCATGATGAATTGATGATAATGGTGAGGCTGCTGTACCACCATCATAACCAGAGATGGTAATAAAGTCCGCATATGCTTTGGCTACACCCGCTGCAATAGTTCCTACCCCTGGCTCAGACACCAGTTTGACTGAAACCATAGCCTGCGGGTTAACCTGCTTCAAATCAAAAATCAGCTGAGATAAATCTTCAATTGAATAAATATCATGATGCGGTGGAGGAGAAATCAGGGTAACGCCTGGCACTGAGTAACGTAAGCGTGCAATCAGACTATTGACTTTACCACCTGGCAACTGTCCGCCTTCACCCGGTTTCGCCCCTTGAGCTACCTTAATCTGCAAAACTTCTGCCGAGGTCAGATAAGCAGGTGTTACACCAAAACGTCCAGAAGCAATCTGCTTGATTTTTGAGTTACGAATGGTCCCGTAACGTGCCGGATCTTCACCACCTTCACCAGAGTTTGAACGACCACCAATGGTATTCATTGCTACAGCAATCGCTTCATGCGCTTCTGGAGATAACGCACCCAATGACATCCCTGCAGAATCAAAACGTGGAAGAATCGACTCTACGGACTCAACCTGATCCAATGCGATCGGATTATCTGTTTTCAGCTTAAATAGATCACGAATAGTAGCAATTGGACGCTGGTTAACCAGCTGTGCATATTCTTTAAAGTCCTGATACTGGCCAGAGCGCACAGCTTTATGCAATGCATTAATTACATCCGGATTAAAGGCATGATATTCCTTACCGAATACGAATTTTAGCATACCACCCTGATCAATCGGCTTACGCGCTTTCCAGGCTAAGTCAGCCAATTTCTTCTGATCATTTTCAAGGTCAACAAAAGTTGCGCCCTGAATACGGCTTGGTACACCAACAAAGCAGGTATCTACCACTTCACTTGATAAACCCACAGCCTCAAACAGCTGACCGCCACGATAAGATGCAACGGTAGAAATGCCCATTTTTGACAGGACTTTCAGCAGGCCTTTTTCAATACCTTTACGGAAGTTTGCTTGCGCATGAATCGGATCACCCAGCAGTTCGCCTTTGGCAATCAGATCATTGATGACATCATAAGCAAGATAAGGGTAGATAGCTGTTGCACCAAAACCTAACAGTACTGCAAATTGATGTGGATCACGTGCAAAGCCGCTCTCGACCACAATATTGGCATCGGTACGCAAGCCAGCCTGAATCAGGTAATGATGGACAGCACCTGTCACCATGACCGCATTTGCCGGCAGATAGCCTTCACGAATCTTTTTGTCCGATAAGACCAGAATAGTTTTACCATCACGAATGGCCTGAGCAGACTCGGCACAGATCCGCGCGATTGCAGCCTGTAAACCTTCTTCTGCAACATAGTTCAGGTCAATCTCGGCAATCTCATAACCTGTGCGACCCAATGTACGGATCTGATGCATTTTTGAGTTAGACAATACTGGACTTGAAATGATCAGACGATCTGCATGTTCTGGTCCCTGCTCAAATACATTCTGTTCACGACCCAGACAGGTTTCCAGTGACATCACGATTGATTCACGCAAAGGATCAATTGGTGGATTGGTCACCTGCGCAAACTGCTGACGGAAATAATCAGATACATGACGAACCTGGCGTGACAAGACGGCCATAGGAGTATCATCACCCATTGAGCCGACAGCTTCCTGTCCACTTTCAGCAATCGGACGCAATAGCTGGTCCCGCTCTTCAAAGCTGACCATGAACATTTTTTGTGCAGCTTTTAACTGCTCATTTTTCAGGCCTTTTTCACACAGGTGCTCTTCAAGCTCCGGACTGCCTTGCAACCGGATAGCATGGTCACGCAACCAGGCACGATAAGGACGCATATTTTTCAAGTGCTTGTTGACATCCTGAGTGTCCAGCAACTTACCGGTCAGGGTATCGATCACGAGGATCTGTCCAGGACCAACACGACCTTTAGAAATTACATCTTCTGGCTCATAACCCCACACCCCAATTTCTGATGCCAAGGTAATATAGCCATTTTTGGTAATTACCCAACGAGCCGGACGCAGTCCGTTACGGTCTAGCATACAGATCGCATGGCGGCCATCCTGAATAACCAGACCTGCAGGACCATCCCAAGCTTCCATATGCTTAGAATTAAATTCATAAAATGCGCGCAAGTCTGCATCGAGTGTTTCCACATTTTGCCATGCTGGTGGAACCAACATACGCAAAGCACGGAACAGATCCATACCACCACCCACCAGAATTTCTAGCATATTATCTAAACTTGATGAATCTGAACCGGTACGGTTCACAATTGGCGTCATCTCAGTCAAGCCGGGTAATAGCGGATTTTCAAATTTTGGTGTGCGCGCCATTGCCCAGTTACGGTTAGCTGTAATGGTATTAATTTCACCATTATGTGCCAGATAGCGGAATGGTTGAGCCAGTGGCCAACGCGGCAGCGTATTAGTCGAGAAACGCTGATGGAACACCACGATATGTGAATGTAGGCGCTCATCGGCCAGATCCGTATAAAAATCTGCAATCGCTTCTGGCATCATCAGACCTTTATAGCTAATGACAGTAGTAGCCAGCGTGGTAACATAGAACAGTGGATCATTGACCTGCTGTTCGGCACGACGACGTGCCAAGAAAAGCTTGCGGTTAAACTCGACTTCAGTAACTCCCATCGGGCAGTTCACTAAAATCTGTTCAAAAGCAGGTAGAGAACGCAAAGCAATTTCACCCAACACTTCAGTTTTTGTTGGGACTACGCGCCAAGTTGCAACTTTTAAGCCTTCTGCTTCTATTTCTTTATTTAAAATCTGTTTAGCATGGTGAGCTAAGGCTGGATCAGTATTTAGAAATACGGTTCCGGCAGCAAATATTTCAGTCAGGTTGACGCCAAGTTTTTGTGCTTCTTCACGGAAAAACTGTTTAGGCATCGCCAGTAACAAGCCACAACCATCACCGGTTTTACCATCTGCAGCAATACCGCCACGGTGAGTCATGCAACTTAAACTATGAATTGCAGTCTCGACCAAATGATGGCTGGCTTCACCCTGCATGTGGGCGATCAGGCCAAAACCACAGTTATCTTTAAACTCATCGGGTTGATATAAACCTTGAGCGGGAGCTACAGTATTAGGCGATGGCATGTGCATAGCGTACCCTTCTTAACATGGCCCCTAATGGGCATCGAACAATTTTTCTCTCTATAATTTGCAATTTGCTCTCTTAACCAGCAGCAGATGTAAAAAGCTCAGTCACCGGCCTAAATATACGCTTACTCTGTAAGAAAGGTATATGGTTATGGCTTCTGTTTTTCTTTCTACGAACTCTTTTAAAGCATGCAAGAGAAGTATCTAGCAGTTTAACTGAGCAGTTTTGGTGTCAACCGGATAAATCAGATTCAAATAGCCTTTTAATAAAGCAAAAAAGATGCCAACTTTTAAAAATATTACTAATTACTTAAAAAACATAAATCTAAGCTACTTAAAAGCATAGTAAGTTTATTTTTAAGACCAATTTACGACCCAATATGGTGCAAAATTATTTTAAATATAAAAAATATGCTCTATTTTGCATCATTGCGAAGAGTTTTATACAGGTCCTGAATTTTAATATTAATTAAAAGGATCACTAATTTCATTTTCAACAGGTCTAGAGGCATCAGCTGAGGTACCAGCACGTGATGGCTGCGAAACAGGAATATTAGATTGTGAACGCTGTACATCAACTACATTACCCTCTTGATCTCTTCTGGTAATTGTCGTTTTTACAGTGGAAGGCGCATTATTGGTTTGCGCTGTATTAGCTGCCGGGTTTGGTCGGCTAAGTAAGCTCTCATCAATTTTAGGTAAGGCAGCCGGTTTCAAGACAATTTCACGTACTTTTGCACTTCCGCTCATCTCCTCTGAACCTAAATCATTTACAAAAGCTGCATAATCTTCAAACTTTTGTGTATGTGGCTTAAGCGAAGGTGGGAGTACAAGATTTAATTGATCCAACGCCTGCTCAGCTTCCTGAGCTGTCTTATACTTGCCATAAGCCAGCACATACTGTTCTGTCTGCTCTTCGCCACTGAGTCGGAAATAAATAAAATTATTACGTTGAGGCTGTTTCTTCAGAAAGCTTTTAATAATATCTTCTTCAGAAGAGCGAAATAGTTCATTGGTCCAGAGTTTCTTATTCTCCAGCATAAATTTAGTACCACGGAACTCAGGCTCATGAATGCCTGAAGCCACTATTCGAGTAGTCAGTTCAAGTGGCCGAACTTCTTCCAACAATGCACCAAGATGGGTCATTGATCCAACCTTCTCAGGCTGAATCTGAGTTTGGGCTTCACTCTCAGGCGTTTTTTTCACTTCAACCAATTGCTCTTTATCTGTCATCAGCCAAAAGATAAAAGCAAGTAACAGGCATAGCAATCCGCTCATCAGCCAGATATACCGCTGAATATTGTCCCGTTGCATACGAACTGCTGCCATATTTTGCCTATGCTCCTTGTTGATTTGCAAGAATTGCCTGCTTCATCAGCTTTAAGTCAAATTCTCTGGTAATTATAGCTTGTCCCAACTGTTTCAGCAGGACCAGACGCAGTTGGCCATTCAGAACTTTTTTATCATGTGCCATATATTCCAGAAACTGCTCAAGCGGAATGTGCGGACATACTATCGGTAAATTTGCACGTTGAATAATATTTTTTGTACGTTGCAAGTCGTCTGCTGAAATCCAGCCCATACGTTGAGACAAATCTGCTGCCATGACCATACCGGTGGCAACTGCCTCTCCATGCAACCACACTCCATAGCCCAGATAAGATTCAATCGCATGGCCAAAAGTATGGCCAAGATTTAATAACGCACGGTCGCCGTGCTCTTTTTCATCACGCGCCACAATACGGGCTTTATGCGCACAGGAGCGATACACTGCTTCGGCCAGAAGCTCAGGATCACGAGCAACCAGCTGATCCATATGCTGCTCTAGCCATTCCAGAAAATCACGGTCTCCCAGTAAGGCATATTTGATTACTTCAGCAAGGCCAGCCGATAATTCACGGTCAGGTAAAGTCTTTAACTGTGACATGTCTGCCATAACTACCTGTGGCTGCTGGAAAGCACCAATCATATTTTTACCCAGCGGGTGATTAATTCCTGTTTTCCCCCCGACACTGGAATCCACTTGCGAAAGCAAGGTCGTTGGCACCTGAATAAAATAAACTCCACGCTGAAAGCTGGCAGATGCAAATCCGGCCATATCTCCAATTACACCACCTCCGAGCGCCAGAACGGTACAGTCCCGGTTAAAGCCAGCTTGCAGAAGTGCATCGAAAATCAGATTAAGATGCTGAATATTTTTATACTGTTCACCGTCGGGCAATACACACGTAGCGACTACTTTATCCAGAGATTTAACCGCACTTACATAATGGTTCAAGTAAAGTTTTTCGAGAGTGGTATTGGTTACAATCATAACCTGCTTGCCCAGAATATAAGGTTCAAGCAAAGTCTGAGGACTCAGATCACTACCAATAAAAATAGGATAACGGCGATCGCCTAATTCAACATATAAGGTTTGCATACAGTCTGGAACCCGTAATCATGGTGCGGAGTGTAACTCTTCAGAGCTAATAATCTTCAAGATTTTTTGGGCTAGATCTCGTGCTGCCCCTTGATTGGTCTCGATAATATAATGTGCCACTTCCCGGTAGAGCGGGTCACGGGCAGCCAACAGGTCTCGAAGCTTCTGTTCCGGGTTTTCTACTTGTAATAATGGCCGGTTTTTATCACGATAGGTACGTTGAAGCTGAATTTCTACTGGTGTATAGAGATATACTACGATGCCGCGCTGCTTGAGGAATTCACGGTTAGGCACCTGCGTTACAGCCCCACCACCTGTAGCTAGCACCAGCTTTTGCCGAAGTGTTAGCTGGTCAATAACGGCGGTCTCCCGACTCCGGAAACCAGCTTCTCCCTCTTTTTCAAAAATCCAGGGGATATTTGCTCCTGTTTTACGCTCCAGTTCATGATCACTGTCCAGAAATTCCCGGCCCAGTAACTCTGCCAGATGTCGCCCCACAGTGGTTTTTCCAGCTCCCATCGGCCCTACCAAATAGATATTTGGCAGGGTGTCAAACTCTTTGCTTGGCAAGGAGTCACCTATTGAATTACTTGAATTAAAAATATATTAATGATTTCCAGTCGCACTGTCATTAACAATTCGTGGTGTGACAAAAATCAGTAACTCACGCTTGTTATCACTTTTAGCATCACGGCGGAATAAACGGCCTACACCCGGCAGGTCTCCGAGAACAGGTACTTTCGTTTGCGTATTCCTGGTTTCCTGTTCAAAAATACCGCCAAGGACTACAGTTTCACCATTGTTAACCAGCACATTAGTATTAATTTCATTCTTGTTAATCGCGATCTGGCCAGTTGGTGTCGGGTTCCCCGGAGTATCGCTGGTAATGTTCAGTAACATCTGGATTTTACCATCAGGAGTAATACTTGGTGTTACATTCAGACTTAAAGTAGCATCCACAAATTCAGTGGTAGAAACTGCATTGGCGCCACCGCCCTCTGAAGACTGGTAGGGAATTTGAGTACCAGAAGCAACTCGAGCCTGCTGTTTGTCAGCTGTTAGTACTTTCGGCGTAGAAATGACTTCACCATAACCATCAGCCTGCAAGGCTGACAATTCGAGATCAAGCATAAAATCAGAAAGACTAATTAAACCGAAGGCAATACGGCTTGCACCCGGAGCTGTAACGCCTAAATCCACATTCAGGTTTTGTGGACGCTCTATGGTGTATTTGCCTTCATCATCAGGATCACGCAGATTCCATAAGGTGGTTTCACTGCCGCCGACCAGCAGGCTGTTATTACGGGTAATACCCTGTGAAAGAATTCCCCACTTCACGCCCATTTCTTTGGTGAAGTCAGTACTAGCCCTGACAATACGGGCCTCAACCATTACCTGTTTTACCGCTACATCCAGAAGATCAATCATACGGCGGATCTGGTCAAGTTTCTGAGCCGTATCATTAATGATTAAGGTATTGGTACGTGGGTCTATTGAAATGGTTCCTCTTGGACTTAGCAGGCTTCCCACACTATCACCCAGTGCTTCCGTATTGTTTGAAGCACCGTTAGCACTACCATTACCACTATTTCTGCCTTGGGTAATCAGTTTTTCGATATCGACAGCTTTTGCATAATTCAGCTGGATATATTCAGTTTGTAAAGGCATAAGTCTGGTACTTTGCGCAATTGCCTTAGCCTCTTCCTCTTCTGCTTTAATCAGCTCTGCAACCGGAGCAATCCAGATTACATCACCATTACGACGTTTATCCAGGTTTTTGGTTTTTAAAATAATGTCTAAAGCCTGGTCCCATGGTACATCTTTCAGGCGCAACGTAATATTTCCCTGAACAGAGTCGGCTGCAACCAGGTTGATACCAGTGAAATCTGCTAACAACTGTAATACCCGACGAACCTCAATATCCTGAAAGTCGAGTGAAACCTTTTTACCGCTATAATTAGGTGCAGAACGGGTTTTGACCGTACTCTTTTCTTCCGGGCGCTTTAAACTGACTGTTAAGCGGTTCTCAGTCTGATACGCCATATACTCATAACTGCCAGTTGATTGAATAGTAATAATGCCATTACCGCCTTCATTATAGGCATCAACAGTCGAGACCGGCGTGGCAAAATCATTCATATTCAAACGGCGGATTAGATGGGAAGGGATTTTATTTCCCAGCATCCTGACTATGACTTTACTTCCCTGCTGCTGTACATCAGCAGGAGTATTCGGGTTCAGAAAATCAATTAAAACCTGTCCCTCGCCCTGACTTCCACGCTGGAAACCAATGTTCGAGATACCCTGAGCAGGCTGCTGTGCTACAGCAACTGGCTGTGGCAATACTGTAGGCGCGCCTGTTACCGGATTAATCTTTAAAATAAAAGTATTGCCTTCTACACGGGTAGTAAAGGCACCTGCATCTTTTAAACTTACAATAATTCGGGAACGTTGTTCATCAGAGGCCACATGAATTGCGCTTGCTTCATTGGTAGCAACCGGAATACTAGGCTGTTTAAGATTTTGTTTGGCCTGATCAAAGTCTAAGATCAGTCGCGAAGGCTGTTCAAGCTGATAAGCCTGGGGCTGGGGCGGCAATCCATTAAACATGACTCGAATTTCTGTCCCTTGTCCCGGAATCTGCATAGGTACAATATTGGTAATATTGACCGCTGCACTTGCTACCTGCATCATTGCTACAGCAACTGCTCCCATCGCAAATTGACGATATAAATGAATCATGCTGTTGCCATCCCCCATCAAAAATTCTTGAAAACTCTTTTTCATTTTTATTCCTTTCATCCTTAAGGCTGTGGCCCAATCAGTACTAGACTGCGGGGACGTTCCACATAGCCTTCGCGCCCATCCGGGATGATCTCAACCAGATCAATCTGGGTAGGTGTAATCTGAACAATACGCCCATGATGCATACCCATATAGTTCCCGCGCTGCACTTGTTCAATCTGGCCATCGGGCGTCTGGATTAGTGCAATAATCTGCCCTCTTGAATTACGCATACTGCCTTTCATATTTAAAGATTCAAGGGCATAGCTCTCAAGAGGTTGGGGTTGGCGTGAAAAATTCGGATAAACCCGCTTCCCGGCCATAACTTTTAACTCAGCTGCAAGCGAGCTAGGTAAAAATGGACTTCTGAACTGATGTGCTGCATAAGCAAATGTAGGTACAGGACTGAACACAGGTGCCGGTTCAATCGGTAGAGGTGGTTGGTTACGAATGACTGCCATCTCTTCATTTACTGCATCTATACGTGAATCACAGCCTACCAGAATCATGCCGCAGCACAGGCCTAAAATGATCTTATTCCAAGTCATTGTGGCTGCCCTCCTGCTGGGGTATCCGTAGTATTTGGCTGCTCATTATTACCGACATATCGGTATGTTTTAGCTTTCACCGCATAATTTACTTCTGGAATATCTGAGTTCTGCGCCTGTGTACTGGTAATTTCAAAGTCATGCAGGGTTACAATTCGTGGAAGCGCCGCAATAGTGCTCACAAAAGAACCAAAGGCATGATAATCACCTGTTGCCTGAATATCAATTGGCTGTTCAATAAAGAACTCCTGCCGAATTTCACTTTCTAGACGAATATTTTTAAATTTCAGGCCAGAACTTACTCCTGCAACGTTAATATCTTCAACCAGTCCAGGAATCTCGGTTTCTTTAGGCAACTGTTCCAGTTGCTCATTAAAATTCGCTTCCATTTCCTGTAGTTGTGCTTGGTATTGCTGTAAGTTACGCAGTTTAGAGTCCTTTTCACGAAACTCGTTTAACAGATTCTGTTCTTGTGCCTGCGCATTAGAAATAGCTTCAAGTTTGGGGCGAATTGCTAAAAAATAGCCAATTGCACAAACCAGCAGAAACAGAAATATCCAGCAGGTCAGTTTGACTGAAAAAGGCCAGCTGCCGTAATTATGTGTATCCAGCGTATTAAACTGTTGCAGGAAGGCTTCTAGCGTCATTTTTCTTTTAGCAGGTTTAGCATCTTCCTGGTTTAAATCATCGAATTCTTCACGACTCATTGTGCTGCTCCCGCTGCAGGACCCGTTGCTGCTGTATTGGTTGGTGCATTGGGATCAGCCGATGGCGGACTATCAGCAGCAATCTCACCTGCATCTACAGTTACAACAAAACTGCCATAGTTTTCTTCTGGTCGAGGTATCAGCGAAGTTGGGGTCTGCTCTTTCTTTTCTTCCGCGGCAAGGAATGAGTTCATAAAGGCATTACGATACCAAGGTGAAGCTTCTAGACCACGCAAAAGCTCAGCTACAGTGTTCGGGCTTTCTGCCTTCCCTTCGAGAGTGAATTTATCACCAGTCCGTGCAAATTTGGTCAGATACATATTGGCTGGGATTACACGTGCCAGCTCATCCACCAAACGAACAGTAACCGGACGTTTACCCTGTAAGCCCTGAATCAGGTTCATGCGCTCAATAATGGCATCACGCTGTTCTTGCAGGCCATCTAGAGATTTAAGCTGTATATCCAGGTTCTGGTTAGTACTGATAATCAGTTGATTAGCTTGTTCCTGATCATCCAGCTTGCGGTCATAGTACATCCAAGTCAGTACCACTCCGGCTAAACCTAGTAATGCCACCCCAATACAAATAATAATAAATTGCTTTTTCCGTTGTTCCCTTAGCTCATCACGCCAAGGGAGCAGGTTAATTGTTGTCATTAATCAAAACTCCTCAGCGCTAAACCACAAGCCACCATGAGTGAAGATGCATCTTTTTCAACTTTTTGTACATCAACCTGCGGCGCAAAACCCATCTGTAAAAATGGATTGGCAATTGTTACCCGGTAGCCCAGCTTTTGTTGGAGTAGTTTGGCCAGTCCCGGTATATTGGCATTTCCACCCGCCAATAAAATATGATCAATCTCATTAAACTGTGAAGACGAGAAAAAAAACTGCAAAGAACGAGCAGCCTGTTGCACTAAGGCCTCTAAGAAAGGCTCGAGTATTTCAATATCATAATCATCTGGCAAATTACGCTCTTTTTTGGCCCGGCCAGCTTCTTCATAGGAAAGGCCATAACGATTCTGGATGTCCTGAGTCAGCTGCTTTCCACCAAAAACCTGCTCGCGAGTATAGATAATCTTGCCATGCTGCATGACAGACAAAGTTGTCATGGTGTGGCCGATATCTAGAATACCTACGGTATTCACCCCTATAGGCAATGTATCAGCGAACACTTTAAACGCACGTTCTAGCGCATAACTTTCTACATCAGCAATTTTCGCGGTTAGACCTGCCATTTCCAGCACTTCGACACGTGCATCTACATTTTCAGTACGGGTGGCCACCAGCAGTACATTTACTCGATCAGGATTTGCCAATATATCTGGCAACACTTCGAAATCAAGACTGACTTCGTCTAAAGGAAAAGGAATATATTGCTCTGCATCCATACGGATCTGAACTTCACGTTCATCATCGTTCATGTCTGCATCCATTTCGATGACTTTATTGATCACCGCCGAAGTAGGTACTGCAAAAGCCGCATTAGCCGCCTGAGGGTTAGCAATGTCAATTACGCGCTCTAAAGCATCGGCAACCGCTTCAGGATTCAGAATATTTTTTTCAACGACACTTCCATCGGAAAGCGGATAAAGCCCGTAACTTTCAACCCAGTATCTGCCACCTTTTACAGAGAGCTCTAATAATTTAACCGAAGTAGAACTTACATCTATTCCGACTAATCCTTTATTTGGTTTACGATATAACCTGAGCACAATGCTTTCCTATTATTTTTTTATCCCCAAAAAAAATAACGAACTAATAGTCAGCGTATAATTTTGCACGGATACAATATCTCATCTAACAATCCGTTTATCTAACGGCTATACTGACCATCAATTAGTTTGCCATTAGCTCTTATTAAAACTTACTTGTTATGAAAAAGCTATCCAGTTCAGGCCGTGTTCACCCCTTTTTTTCTATTTTAATTATCATTCTAGTCTCAATACCAATGGGGTTTTATGGTATTTATCTTTATATTGCCCCTTCACTGCCTGAGATGAGTTCGCTCAAAAAAGCACCTTTACTTAAGCCGTTACAGGTCTATACTGCCGATAACGAGCTGGTGGCTGAGTACGGTGGAAAATTGTCTGTACCGGTTGAATATAAACAGATTCCGCCAGCCTTTATTCATGCTTTTCTTGCCGCAGAAGACTCCTCATTTTTTGAGCATAGTGGCATCAGCTTTAAAGGCTTGGGGCGTGCTGTTACAGAGAGTGTTACCGGATCTGACGTGCAGACTGGCGGTTCAACTATTACTATGCAGGTGGCCAAGAACTATTATTTAAGCCCGGAGCGCACCTTAAAACGTAAATTGACAGAGATTTTTCTGGCACGAAAAATCGAGCAAAACCTGAGTAAAGAAGAAATTCTGGCCTTATATGTCAATAAGATTTTCTTGGGTAAAAATGCCTATGGTATCGCCGCAGCTGCCAAAATTTATTATAACAAAAGTCTGGATGAGCTAAGTCTGGCACAAATGGCAATGCTGGCCGGCCTGCCTAAAGCTCCATCAAAATATAATCCGGTTGCTAACCCTGAACGGGCATTGGAACGTCGCAACTGGATTCTGGGCCGTATGTTACAGCTTGGATATATCAGCCAGTCACAATATCAGGCTGCCGTGGCCGAGCCGATCAACTTGGACATGCCTGATCGTGGAATCAGTAACCGCTTTCCTTATGTAGGTGAGATGGTTCGCTCTGAACTGGTAGAACGCTTTGGTGATCTGGCCATCGATTCAGGCTATAAGGTGTACACCACCATTGACAGTAAACGTCAGGCCTATGCCGAACAGGCAGTCCAGAATGGTCTGGAAGATTATGACCGTCGCCATGGCTGGCGCGGTGCCGAGGCACATGATGAGCCTTTAAACAAATTTCGGGCATTTGCAAATACTTACCCTGCACAGGTAGTCAAGGTCAATTCCAACTCATTTGAAGCACTGATGCAGGATGGTTCTACAGTGACAGTACCATGGTCTGGCATGTCTTGGGCAAGGCCTTACCGCAATGCTAACAGTGTAGGGGGAGCGCCAAGTCGTGCCTCTCAGATTGTGAAAGTTAAAGATATTATCCGGTTGCGCCCGAATGAAAGTAAAACTTCATGGGCACTGGTCCAGTTACCAAAAGTACAGGGCCAGCTGATTGCAATTAATCCAAATAATGGAGCGATTGAAGCAGTTGTAGGGGGCTACAGTTTTTATCAGTCCAAGTTTAACCGGGCCTTACAAGGCTGGCGTCAACCTGGCTCCACAATTAAACCCTTTATCTATGCTCTGGCTTTAGAGCGTGGAATGACCCCCTATACGATGGTAAATGACAGTCCGATTACGATCGGTAAATGGACACCCAGAAACTCGGATGGTCGATATCTGGGAATGATTCCTTTACGCCGTGCACTCTATTTGTCACGTAATACGGTCTCTGTACGTTTACTACAAAATGTAGGAATTGAGCGTGCACGACAGTTACTTATGGACTTTGGTTTACGTGATGACCAGATTCCACGTAACTATACGATTGCTTTGGGAACACCGCAGGTTCTACCTGTACAGATGGCAACTGGCTATGCCACCTTTGCCAATGGGGGCTACCGAATCCAGCCTCACTTTATCAGTCGAATTGAAGATGCCTATGGCAAAGTGATTTTTGAGGCTGACCCGGAATATGCCTGTATTCCTTGCATTAATGCCAAAGATGATACTGAAGAAGACACTCCGCAGACGCCTGATGATGAAGTCATTGAAGTGACCAATCAGTCTTTAGATCAATCAAAAAATAATATTAGTGAGCAGAAAGAACCGGAATCAGATTATCGTCAGGCGCAGCGCATTTTAAAATCGAGCTCGGCTTATGATATGGCCAATATTCTTCGGGATGTGATCCAGCATGGTACAGGACGCGCTGCTTTAAAAATTGGCCGTGGTGATATTGGAGGCAAAACCGGTACTACAAATGATGCTAAAGATGCGTGGTTTGCGGGCTTTAACGGCAAACTAGTGACTGTGGCCTGGGTTGGCTTTGACCAGCCAACAACTTTGGGCCGTCGTGAATATGGCGGGGTAGCAGCTTTACCGATTTGGATTAACTTCATGGGTAATGCGCTCAAGGGTACTCCAGCATCCTGGGTACAGCTAGACAAAAATGCCAAAGCTCCCCGACTACAAGAAACAGCGGGCCAAGTAGAACCTAAGGTTGATCGTGCTTCCCCTCCTCTGGCACGTCCTTTATATCGTCCGGCTCCTCCTCCGGCTGCTGTCACTAATGACTTTGCCGATTTGCCCGGTGAAGAAATCCTGATTCCTTCACGCTCAGCTCCACCTCAAGTTAATACACCGGATCAACCTGCCCGAACACAGCAATCACGTACTGAACCTCAGCAACGTGATGCACTGGAGAATCTGATTCAAGAGGTCCAATGATTTAAATAAAGAAGCCACCATAAAGGTGGCTTCTTTATTCTTAAAGTCAGTCTTTTTTCTTGAACAGATAAATCTGAAAACTGCCTTGAGTCTCAAAATTTTCCAGTGCTTCTAATCTTTGGCGGCGCTCTGGTTTTGCCTTATAAGCATAAGGGGTCATGGCAACCAGATTTTTGAGTTGCGCCTGGTTGAGCAGTAGCCGGGTTTCAATCAGTGGCTGTTCAACCAGCTCAAAATGTTCTGCCAGCTGCTCAACAAACTTGGCCGGTTCATGAGCATTTACTTCTTCAAATAATACTTCACGCATACTGTAGAGATGCTCAGGCCCTGGCGTAACTACCATAAGATAAGCCCCTGGCTTTAAAACCCTCAAGATTTCCTGCTGGGGAATGGGACTAAACAAACTGGTACATAGATCTATTGAATGGTCAATTACAGGTAAAACTGCACCTGTACCAACCACCCAAGTTACCTGCTGATTGGTCTTTGCAGCAACCTGTACCGCATTTTTAGCGATATCAACTCCTACACATTGCAAGACTTCAGACTGCATGGCCTGTGTGTAGTATCCTTCACCACAACCAATGTCCAGCAGGTTTTCAATACGAAGACTGGAGATTATCTTGACCACTGCCTGCTGTAACGGTGCATAAAAACCATCAGCCAAGAATGCTCGTCTTGCCTGAACCGACTCAGGCGTATCGCCCGGATTTTTACTGTGTTTATGTTGTACCACATGCAGATTGACATACCCCTGTTTGGCTACATCATAACTGTGGTGATTTACGCAGCGCCATGTCCTGTCTACCAATTTGAGTTGTTCCCGACATACAGGACACATGAGCAGGTTCATTATTTTCTCCAGAATAAAAAAAGCCGGCAGTTATTAGCAAATGCCGGCTTTTATAAAAAGATTTGCTTAACGTAATTTTAAGGTCATTAGTCCCAAAACCACTAGCATAATTGTAATAATCCAGAAGCGGATTACTACTTGGGTTTCTTTCCAGCCCTGCTTTTCATAATGATGATGCAATGGTGCCATCAGAAAAACTCGTTTGTTACGCATACGTAGCGAGCCAATTTGCAGGAAGACGGAAATTGCTTCCATGACAAATACACCGCCCATAATTGCAAAAACAATCTCCTGACGAACCATGACCGCAATTGTACCGAGCATTGCTCCCAGTGCCAGAGCACCCACATCTCCCATAAACACCTGAGCAGGATGAGCGTTGTACCAGAGGAAAGCCAGACCGGCACCAATCATGGCCGAACAGATAACTACCAGTTCAGAAGAATATTTTACATAAGGAATATGCAGATAATCAGCAAAGCGTACATCACCTGCCAGATAGGCAAATACACCTAGTCCTGCAGCAACCAGTACAATAGGCATAATTGCCAAACCATCCAGACCATCAGTCAGATTAACCGCATTTGAAGCACCATTAATAACCAGATAGGTAAAGACAATAAAGGCGATACCGAATGGGATAACGGATAATGGAATCGTCAGATTTTTAAAAAATGGAATAAGCAGATCCAGCATGTTAGCTGTCTGTACGGCACTAGGTTGCTGGGTTGCAATATAATACAGTGCAATACCGGCACCTAAAGAGGCAATAGATGTCCAGAAGAATTTCTTGCGCGCAGGTAGTCCGGCATTATCTTTATAACGGATTTTGATCCAGTCATCTGCCCAGCCTACTGCACCAAAAATTACCATCACGCCCAGTACAATCCAGACATAAGGATTAGATAAATCTGCCCAGAGTAGTGTTGAAATACCAATCGATAATAGAATCAACACCCCACCCATAGTAGGTGTACCCATTTTTTTCGCATGATTTTCAGGAGCAAAAGAGCTGACTGCTTGACCATATTTAAGTGCCTGTAACTTGCGAATCATGACTGGTCCCAGAATGAGACCAATACTGAGGGCCGTCAGGACACTCAATAGAGAGCGAAATGTTAAATAACGAACCACCTGAAACGAACTATGATAGCCCGCAAGCTGTTCAAACAACCATAACAGCATTAAATTTTCTCCATCAAATCAGCCATCAACGTCTCCATATGGGTATAACGAGAACCTTTAAACAGGAAACTCATAGACTGTGGTTGATGTGTTTCGACCAGACTCATTAGAAAAGGAAGTGCTTGGGCCTGAGTCAGAAAGGCCTGCATTTTTTTCCCGTACTGGGTGCTACGGGCACCTTCAAGTGCAGCGGGTGCAAACTCGCCAACTGCTATTAAAAAATTGATATCCTGGCTCACCAGATCACGCCCCAGACGGTAATGCTCAACAGCTGCAGCGTCACCCAGCTCGCCAATATCGCCAGTGACCATTACTTTGATACCGGATTGCTGTGCCAGAACCTCTCCGGCAGCCCGCATCGATGTAGGATTGGCATTATAAGTATCATCAATAAACAAATGCTGTTTATGGCTAATAAAATTTAATCGCCCTTTCGCCCCTTGTGCCAGCTCGAGACCGATAACTATATCGTCCAGAGAAATACCAATCGCAAGCGCGAAAGCTGTAGCTGCAGTTGCATTCTGTACATTATGTAAACCCGCAAAAGGTAAATTAACTTCACGCACACCCTGTGGTGTATGTAGCATGAATTGGGCAGACTGAGCCAATAGCGTCATTTCTGTTGCATATATATCGCCGCCTTCACCAAAACTCAGGACTTGCGTTGTCTGAACAGCATGACGGATAGCGTCAGTAAAATCATCAGCCGCCGGAATAACTGAGGTTCCATCTTTTGCTATATGAGCATAGATTTCCGATTTAGCCCGACAAATGCCTTCACGGCCTCCAAATTCACCTAAATGTGCAGTACCAACATTAATGATACCTGCCACCTGTGGCTGGACCAGCTGTGAAGTATAATCAATTTCACCCTGATGACTGGCGCCCAGTTCCATCACTGCATATTGATGTTCAGCTGTAAGCTCGAGCAACATCATAGGCACGCCCAAGTCGTTGTTCAGATTGCCTCGTGTGACCAAGGTAGGTGCAAGACGGGACAGAATACTGCCCAGCATTTCTTTAGTAGTCGTTTTACCACTACTCCCCGTCAGCGCAATTACTTTAAGCTGTGGATTCTGCTGACGACGATAGGCTCCAAGCCTTCCTAGTGCCTGCCGTGTATCTGTAACAACCAGCTGCATCATGTCAAGGTCAAGAGGACGCTCAACAATTGCAACCTGACAGCCCTTATCTAAAACTTGAGCCACAAAATCATGTGCATCGAAACGCTCACCTTTTAAGGCAAGAAAAGCATCTCCAGCTTCTGCCTGCCGTGAATCCGTCAGAATCCGCTTGATTGGCTGCTCAGGGCAACGTTCCTGATACCAGTAGCCTTGTGTTGCTTCCATTAATTGTTGGGCTGTCCAAGGCTCCAAAGACCCGGTACTTGTTGTAGAGGTATGCATAAGTTTTCCTAGTCAGCAGAATAGGCTTGAGATAAATTGCAGTGTTGGACTTCAAGTGCGGACTGCACTTCGACCACGTCATCAAACCAGTGACGAACGCCATCAATTTCCTGATAGTTTTCATGACCCTTTCCGGCAATGACTACAATATCGCCAGCTTGTGCCTGTTGCACTGCATATTTGATTGCTTCACGCCGGTCGCGAATTTCCTGCACATGATGGTTACCAAAATCAACCCCATTCTTCATATCAGCAAAAATCTGTTCAGGACTTTCTGTTCGCGGGTTATCTGAGGTGAGAATCACCGGGTCAGCATCATTAAGAGCTGCCTGAGTCATCAACGGACGTTTGCCACGGTCGCGATCACCACCACAACCGAATATGGCCCAAAGCTGATTCTGGACATGGCGTTTCAAGGTAACCAGAACCTGTGTTAAAGCATCAGGTGTATGAGCATAATCCACTACAAATAAACGCTCTACATCACGGATCACCTGCATGCGGCCTGGAGCTCCCTTGAGCTGAGGTACAGTTGCTAAAATATCACTCAGTTTAAAACCGGCCTGCTCTACTGCAATCAGACTAGCCACCAGGTTTTCAATATTAAATTGACCTAAAAGCGGGCTCTGTACCACATATTCACCTGTTGGGGCGATCAGCTTAAACTTCGCTCCTTCCAGACTGTAGTGAATATCAGATACGCGATAATCTGCTTCTGGATGTTGTAATGAGTAGGTCAAAATCTTTGGTCGGGCCGGATTGGCTTGTGCTGTTTCCAGCATCACTGGTGCATAATCATCATCCAGATTGATTACGGCACTACGCAGCGTAGCAAATTTGAACAGCAAAGCCTTGGCATCTGCATAAGCTGCCAAGGTTCCATGATAATCCAGATGGTCTCGACTCAGGTTACTATAAATAGCAATTTCAATCTCGCAGCCATCCAGACGGCCCTGCTCCAGGCCATGTGAGCTGGCTTCGAGAGCAACAAAATTCGCACCCTGAGAGGAAAAATCATGCAGGGCATTTTGTAGCTGTAACGCATCTAGTGTGGTATGTGTTGAAGCGACCAGATGCGGTAAAATACCATTACCAGTTGTTCCCATTACAGCACAGGGCTGCTTCTGGAAGCTGATCAGTTCTGCTATCAGCCGGGAAATAGTGGTTTTACCATTAGTCCCTGTGACAGCTAGAATTCGGGCAGAATTTACCGGCTGGGTAGCCTGTAAATACTGTTTTTGCCACCCACCCATCCATTGTCTGACCTGGGGACAAACCCATGCTGTGGTCACCCCGAGATCAGATTCGGAAATAATACCAAGAGCACCTTGGCTTAATGCATTTTCCGCAAAAATACGAGTTTTATTAGAATGACTTAAGCTATCTAAAGCAATAAAGATCTGTCCTGCCTGTACTTTACGGCTATCCAGACAAAAACCGCTAAATGGCTGATTCGCCCACTCTACGTTGGCGTTACCTGGATATATTTCATTAAATGTAATTGTCATGCATCACCTGATTTACGGTTCCTGTGGAACATCGAGCGGCTTATCTAATGGCACATTCATCAAACGGAGTGATTCCTGCATTACCCTGGCAAATACTGGCGCAGCCACCAGACCGCCATAATATTTTCCTTTCGGATTTTCTACGACCACAAAAATAGCCAGTCGTGGATCACTTACTGGTGCTACACCAGAAAACAGAGCGCGGTACTCATTACTCGAATAACCCTTACGGTCAGCTCGCAGTTTATGGGCCGTACCTGTTTTACCTGCAACACGGTAACCGGGAATATTAGCCTGACGTGCAGTTCCTCCAGGTAATGTTACCTGTTCCATCATCAGGAGTACCTGATCAGCGATTTTAGGTTCAAGAAGCTGCTCACCTTTAGGCGGTTCATCCAGCTTATAAAGGCTAAGAGGCATTTTTACACCATGATTTGCCAGCATGGCATAGGCCTGTACCATTTGTAGTACAGTGGCATTAATACCGTAACCATAAGACATAGTGGCTACTTCTGAAACATTCCATTTACTTGGTGGTAAAATCAGGCCTGTACTCTCACCCGGGAACTTCACAGCTGAACGTTGTCCGAAACCAATTCGCTTAAAAAATGTCGGAAGAGTTGAATAGGGCAAAGATAAAGCCATCTTCGCCACACCAACGTTTGATGACTTGATAATTACACCAGTTACACTAAGCTGGCCATAACTATGCGTATCACGAATAGTATGGTTACCGACCCGCATTGAGCCTGAGCCTAAATTAATAATGGTATTTGGTGTATATTTACCACTTTCTAGCGCCGCAGCCACACTTAATGGCTTCATGGTAGAACCCGGTTCAAACATATCGATTGCACCGCGGTTTCGCATGGCATCTTTATTGGCCAGTCCATTTTTATCATTCGGGTTATAAGAGGGCCAACTGGTCATGGCCAGAATCTCACCGGTTTTAACATCTACTGCAATAGCGCTGGCCGAGCGGGCATTGTTGGCGATGCCTGCAGCTGTAAGTTCACGATAAAGAATATATTGCAAACGTGAGTCAATACTCAGTGTAATATTTTCACCCGGTTCAACTTCTTTAATAACCTCGGTTACCTTCAACCGGTTACCGCGTTTATCACGGATAACTTTCTGCTCACCATCGACACCAGCCAGCCGTTTGTTAAGCTGCATTTCCAGGCCTTCAATACCGGTCCCTTCACTATTGGTCAAACCAATAATCTGAGCATTTGGCTGTGGCTGCGGATAATAGCGTTTATAGTTTTTCTCGGCATATACCCCCTGAAAATCTCGCTTGACGATCAGGTCTGCCTGCTGTGGTGGTACTTCTTTTTTCAGAACCAGATAACGTGATCTTGGCCGCTCCTTTAATTTTCTTTTTAATTCGGCCCGATCGATACCGACTGCATCGGCCAACTCATCCAGATTAAGATTTTTATCAGGTAACTGACGCTTGAGTTTGCGGTTATTCGGATCTTTTTTTAACTCGGCTGTAATCTCGTCGTAGAGCTTTTTATTATCAAAATAATCACGCGGGTCAATTACAATTTTCATAATTGGCGTGCTGATCGCCAGAGGTACACCATGACGATCGCTGATGACTCCACGCATGGCTTTTAAAGACTCAGTTCTTAAAATATTGGCATTGGCCTTGTTTTGCAGAAAGTCCTTATTAATAATTTGTACGTAAAATGCACGCGCAATCAATATGACAAAACACAGTAACACCACGCCCCACATTAAATAGAAGCGCCACATATCAAAGGCAAGAGTAGGTTTTTCCGAAATCGACTGCTGTTTTCTTCGTGTTTGCTTAATTCGCTTGTCTACCATACAGCATGCCTTATTTTTTTTGCTCAGAAGTCATAGGTAAGGAAATCACCACAGTTTGTGAAGCCGGCGGAGAATACATACGCAACTGGGTTACTGCCCGGGTTCCAATCTGGGCAGTGGCACCAAAAGTCTGTTGTTCAATCAGCAGGCGTCCCCATTCTGCGTTCAGGTCATCCCTTTCACGCATATAGGAACTCAGATCTCGGTAATCATGACGATATTGAAAAACCTGAAAAACCACCATGACCGCACTCATAAAAACCAGCAGTACCAGAACTGTGTAAACCACAATTTTCTTGAGAGCCGGTTTCTGCAAGAGAGGTTGTTCAGCTTTTTCTTCAACAACTTTTTTTTTCATTGTGCGCCTTACTATGCTAAGCGTTCTGCTACTCTTAACCAAGCACTACGTGAGCGTGGGTTTTCTTTAACTTCGGCATCACTGGCTTTAATACGTGAAATTTTCTTCAAACGGCGAGTGTCCTGCTGTATTTGCGGCATTCCCCAGCCTGAATCTTCGGCCAAACTTGATTCTTTTTGTATAAACTGTTTGATCAGACGGTCTTCCAGTGAATGGAAACTGATTACCGCCAAGCGTCCATGTGGTTTAAGAATATCGACTGCCTGTGGTAGAAACAGCTCAATATCCTCTAATTCTTTATTGATGGCAATACGAATAGCCTGAAAGGTACGCGTAGCAGGATGCTTGTGTTTTTCCCATTTTGGATGGGCAGCTTTCACGAGTTCAGCCAGCTGGCCAGTGGTTGCAATGTAACCTGCCTGTTTAATTGCGCGGGCTAGGCGGCGACTGTAACGCTCTTCCCCATACTGATAAATAATATTGGCTAATGCCTCTTCTTCAATATTGACCAGCCACTCTGCTGCGGTTTGGCCTTGGGAATTATCCATACGCATATCTAAGGGTCCGTCTTGCATAAAGCTAAAACCGCGTTCAGCCTGGTCAAGTTGTGGCGATGAAACCCCTAAATCTGCCATGATCCCATCGACTTCAGTTATACCAATTTTTTCAAGCTCCTGTTTAAGATCAGCAAAACTGGCATGAATAATTTTAAAGCGAGCGTCCTGCTGCTCGAGCTCGGCAGCAACAGCCAAAGCCTGAGGATCTTTATCGAAGGCATAAACCTGAGCATCTGTATTGAGCTGAGCCAGTAATTCACGGCTATGGCCACCTCGGCCGAAGGTTGCGTCTACATAAATTCCTGTATTGCGCTCTGCCAGTACGGCAGCAACAGTTTCATGGAGTAATACAGAAATATGCGACATAAGATCGGTTCAGACAGCTAAAAATTTAACTGCACATTATTACCCTGTTTTTATAAAGCTCCAAATGGCTTTTTGTAGGGAAATATTATTTTCTATAGAGAAAACCGTTTTGCCGATCTTTTTTAAAGCATCATTAAAAGACCCTGACAGAATTATTCTGCTACAGGGCTTTTCCAGAGGAATTACTTGAACGACGAATGGTTAGCGACGATCATTATAAATCTGGTCAAATGTTGCCCCATTTACAAAATGGGTTTGCTGTGCCTTGCTCCATCCCCCGAATACTTCATCAATGGTGAAAGTTTTCAGCTTGGGAAATTGAGCAGCATATTTCGCCATAACTTTCTGGTTACGTGGCCGATAATAGTATTTTGCTGCCATTTCCTGGCCCAAAGGAGAATACAGATAATTAATATAGCCGGTAGCCAGCCATTTATTACCATTTTTTTCAACTGTCTTGTCAACAATTGCAACCGATGGTTCCGTTAAAATTGAAATTGATGGATAAACAATATCATATTTATCACGGCCTAAAGTTTTAAGCGTGACTAGAGCTTCATTTTCCCAGGTTAGCAGTACATCACCCATGCCACGTTCGGCAAATGTCGTCATAGAGGCACGTGCAGCAGAGTCCATCACCTTGACATTCTTATACATGCTTTTAACAAACTCTCGTGCCTTAGCATCATTACCGCCCGGCTGTTTCAGCGCATAGCCCCAGGCTGACAGATAGATCCAGCGTGGCAAGCCGCCTGTTTTAGGGTTAGGTGTAATAATCTGCACACCCGGTCTGGTTAGATCTTTCCAGTCCTGAATTTTTTTCGGATTACCTTTACGTACCATAAAAACAATGGTTGAAGTATAGGGTGCAGAATTATAAGGAAATTCTTTTTGCCAGCCTGCTTTAATCTGGCCAGATTTTACGATCTCATTAATGTCATTTGCCAAGGCTAAAGTCACTACATCACCTTTTAAACCATCAACTACTGAGCGTGCCTGTTTACCTGAACCGCCATGTGACTGTTTAAATTCAACTGTTTGTCCAGTACGGCTTTTCCAGTAAGCACCATATGACTTATTGAACTCATCATAAAATTCACGTGTCGCATCATATGAGACATTCAAAAATTGACGGTCAGCAGCTTGTGTAACTGAACCACATAGTATTAAGGTGGCTAACATGCCACCTTTTAAACCCCATTGGAAATGCTTTCTCATTTACTTCTCTAGGTCACTTGATAAACAATTTGCAATATACTGAAAATTTTTATAAAACAACAACTCATTATACAGTTGAGTATTGCATTCCCTTCAATTGATTAAGTTCTACAGTCCTTGATTTTTCTATAACGTTGTTTTAGGCACAGTTATCAGGTTTTCTCTAACTGAAACTATCATCTTTTATTGAGCTTCTAGTACAGTCAAAAAATCCAAGTATCTTGAGCACTCTTAAGTTTCCTATTTTCTCTTCACCTTCTCTACACATTTATCTGTTAAAACTACACTTCCAATACAGCTTAGGGTTTATTGTAATTTTTTAACTAGAGTTAGTTTAAAATTTTGTAATGAATTGTGAGTCTATACTATAACTGTTAAGACAAAGCTGTTTTAATTCATGCGATTTTCGGCAAACTTTATAAAAATTAGCCGATTTATAGGGGAACTCTTCTTACATGAACATGAATTTATTTAAGATTTTTTACTTAAGTTTGAGTATGCTTACACTCAGTCAGATGGGGCATAGCGCAGTTATTGTACAAGGCAACAGTCTTAAAAATCAGGATTTATCTAAAATACCTGGTTCTACCCATGCTCCTGCTAAAACAGGCTCTCTTATTGAAAAAGCTTTAAACCAGCGCCAATCTGAGAAAACTACGCCTTCAGTTGACAGATCCGAGCTGGATTTAAAAATGTTGACTTCTATGCGTGCTGCTCCTACCCAGAATTTTCTGGCGGCACAGAACCAGCGCTTCAGCCGTCTGGTACAGATTATTTTTCCACAGCAAACCTCTTAATTTTATAATTTTCATAGTCTTTTCTAGCCTGACCTGCCTGCGGTGAATTAACCCTTAAGCTGTCAGGCTTTTTCGTTATAATAGTCTTAATCTGTTATTGAAAATTAAGAGTTATGAACGTCCGCACCCGTATTGCTCCTTCTCCAACTGGCTTTCCCCATGTTGGTACTGCTTATATCGCCCTGTTCAATATGTGCTTTGCCAAGCAGCATGGAGGCGAATTTATATTGCGTATTGAAGATACCGATCAGCTGCGTTCAACCCCTGAATCAGAAAAAATGATTCTGGACTCATTAAAATGGTTGGGACTGAACTGGTCAGAAGGACCAGATATCGGTGGCCCACATGCACCATATCGCCAGTCCGAGCGTATGCATATCTATAAACAGTATGCATTAGAACTGGTTGAAAAAGGTCATGCTTTTTATTGCTTTGCAACTCCAGAAGAACTCGACCAGATGCGTGCCGAACAGCAGGCCCGTGGTGAAAGTCCACGCTATGACGGCCGGGGTCTGCAGCTCTCTCATGAAGAAGTTGAATGCCGTCTGGCAGCTGGTGAACCTCATGTTATTCGCATGAAAGTGCCTGCTGAAGGCGTATGTAAATTTAATGACATGCTGCGTGGTGAAGTTGAGATTCCCTGGGCTCAGGTAGACATGCAGATTCTGCTAAAAACTGACGGATTGCCTACTTATCATCTGGCCAACGTGGTTGATGACCATCTTATGCAAATTACGCATGTCATCCGTGGCGAAGAATGGATACCATCAGCACCAAAACACCAGTTGCTGTACTCCTACTTTGGCTGGGATATGCCGACAATCTGTCATATGCCACTACTACGTAATCCGGATAAGTCCAAATTATCTAAACGGAAGAACCCAACATCAATCAATTATTACCGTGATATTGGTGTATTGCCAGAGGCCCTACTAAACTATCTGGGTCGTATGGGTTGGTCTATGCCAGATGAAAGTGAAAAGTTTACGCTGGCAGAAATGATCGAACACTTTGACATTAAACGTGTATCACTAGGCGGCCCGATTTTTGATGTTGAAAAGCTTAACTGGTTAAATGGTCAGTGGATTAAGGCATTGTCTCCTGCAGAATTGTTAAATACCCTGCTCAACTGGAAGGCAGACCGTAATAAACTTGAAGAGATTGCTGCAGCCATCCAGCCGCGAATCAACCTGCTTTCTGAGGCAGTAAACTGGGCGGGCTTTTACTTCAATCAGTTCCCGAATATTTCCAAAGAACAGTTTGAAAGTAAAAAACTGACTGAGGAGCAGGTTCGTCAAAGCCTGCAATTTGCCATCTGGCGGCTGGAAAGTCTATTTACCTGGAATAATGATACGGTCAGCCAGACTCTAATGGATCTGTCTAACCAAATGGGCATCAAGCTACGTGATTTCATGCCTGCTTTTTTTATTGCGATTGCCGGTTCAACCTCATCCACGCCTGTCATGCAATCTATGGTGACTTTAGGTCCCGACTTGACCTTTGCCCGTTTGCGTCGTGCACTAGAAATTGTAGGTGGTCCGAGCAAAAAAGAGTTAAAAGCCTGGGAAAAACTTAATGAAAGTCTGAAATTGCCGAAAAATGAAGCAGATGATCAAGGCGAGTAAATATTTGTGTTGACGTATGAGCGCAATGCCCCTAATATTGCGCTCACACAAACGCTGGGGTCATAGCTCAGTTGGTAGAGCGCTACAATGGCATTGTAGAGGTCAGCGG
>ERZ501024.21-NODE-21-length-120601-cov-91.003210_pt1 | contig 120601 bp, 106 predicted proteins | sample MGYA00248893_ERZ501024 | MGnify/ENA primary metagenome ERZ501024 (study PRJEB25958, sample SAMN03398501) | human skin metagenome | study: EMG produced TPA metagenomics assembly of the Human Skin Microbiome Metagenome (human skin metagenome) data set. | reverse complement strand
ACACAAAATGACATTTGTTTTAAATTAGATCATTAAAAAGTAAGGATAAATAATGAATGAGTTATTGTTAAATTGGGGTTTATAACGGGATTGAAATTTATATAGATATATTAGTTTTAACAGGTAAGATGAGAATATAAAAATGGTAAATGATGAAATTAATGATGTAGAAATTTTTTCTTAGAATTACTACTAAATTTACAATCACAATAAGTCACCGATGCCTTTAAACCTATTATTTATACTTCTCGCGATAAGCTTTCTGCTCGAAACAACTCAATAAGAATATAATGGTAAAAATAGTTGTTTGCTTTTCATTCTATTTATTTCAATTTATAAAAAACATATAATATTCTCAATAGTTTTCTAATTATCTATTACATTCAATCAAGATCATATATTTTCAATAAAGAGAATAAAATGCAAGACCAAGCTTTAACCTCTCTTCCTCAAGATGTAAATGAGGATCAAAATATTACAACTCCACCAATTTCACACTCAGGAATTCATCATTTTAAGTTTCATGGGAATGCCTCAGAATATTTTGGAATCTGGATCGTTAATATTCTTTTGACTATTATTACTTTAAGCTTATATGCACCTTGGGCTAAAGTTCGTCGCTTACGCTATTTCTATGGCAATACAGAATTTTTTGAACGCCGCTTTGATTTTACAGGGATTCCAACCAAGATTTTGATTGGACGTTTAATTGCATTAGGAATTTACGTCGTATTTGCAATTTCATCACAGTATTCAATGATTGCGACTGTGGTTGGGCTAGTTGCATTATATGCAGCAGTACCTTGGCTAATTCGTGCTACTTTGCGTTTTACTGCAAGAAATAGTAAATTCGGCAACGCACGTTTTTATTTTGGTGGAACAATAAAAGAATCTTATAAAGTCTTTCTTTTGAGTATATTGGTATATATTTTTACTTTAGGAATCTTTACACCTGTAGCTATTTGGCTATATAAAAAATATTATCTTAACAACTTATATGCTGGACAATTAAATTTTAAATTAAACGCGAAATGGTCTGCATATATGGCTGCAGTTTATATACCAGTTTTTATTGCAATTGGTATAATTGCTATTTTTTCAATCATTTACTTTGCTATGGCAGGAACAATTTCTGGGTTCTCACCAAACGCTATATTCTTCGGAATATTTACGGTATATGCACTTATTGGATTATTTATTTATCCATTAATTGCTGCTCGTATTTTTATTACGACATGGAACAATACTACAATTGGGAACAGTCAATTTAAAACAGACTGTAACCAATGGCGTTTCGCATGGATTGTAGCCTCGAACTGGATTGTAAAAATCTTATCCCTAGGTTTAATGTCTGCTTGGGCTGCAGTTCGTATTCACAAATATCAGATTGAATCGATGAGTTTAATTTTATTAGATGATCCAGATCAAATGATGAATCTAGCTCAACAAGAGCAAAGTGCTTTAGCTGAAGAAATCAGTGATATTTTTGATATCGACATCTCTTTATAACAATCTGAGTTTAATAATTTATGTCCCACGCAGTAGATATCACTTTCTATGATGGCCTAGTGTCTAAACCATACCCTGCTCAGATTTCAGCTCAATCTGAATCTGAAGTTCTAATTCGGTATGGTGAGCAATTAGAACTTCAGCGTCATTATCAATATAGTGATATGAAATTGATTGGTGCGCTGGGACAGTTACACCCAGTAATTGAATTATCTGATGATGCACGGATTGAATTTCATAGTGCATTACCTGAATGGTTTAATTACACAACTAAAAAGGTTCAACATTCGATCTGGAAATTTGAACGCTCTCCGGGTCTTATTCTTTTTAGTGTAATTTTTGTGATTACTTTTGCGATCAGTCTAGTCAAATGGGGTGTTCCAGCAACGTCCCATTATCTTGCTTTTCAATTACCTGAGAATACTTTAAAGAAACTAGGTGATGAAGCAGAGAATTATGTATTAAATAATTGGACTGCACCCAGCCAATTAGCACAAACCCAAAAAGATCAAATTACTAAACAATATTTGAATACTGTTGCTGAAAACAAACCAGCTAAATTAGTCTTCCGTAAAGGCGATCAGTTAGGGGCTAATGCTGTAGCGCTACCCAATAATACGATTATTATCACAGATGAACTGATCAAATTGGCACATACGAATCAAGAAATCTTAGGCGTATTAGCCCATGAACAAGGCCATTTGGTTTATCGCCATAGTTTGCAACAAGGGTTAACGAGTTTAGGCCTAAGTATATTATACATTGCAATGACAGGAGATAATTCAGACTTATTTACGTCCTTACCTGCCGCTATGATTGGTGCAAATTACTCACGTAAATTTGAATCCGAAGCCGATCTATATGCTTTACAGTTGATGGATAAGAAGCATATCGAAGTCTCACACTTTGCAAATTTCTTACAACGTTTAAGCGATACAACAGAAGAAGGTATCGATAAAAAGAATCAGGCCAACCCACCAACTTCTCAGGAAGAATCTTCAGCTAATAAACTATCTACAGCTGTTCTTGATGCTTTATCCTCTCATCCTGCAACCGAAGAGCGTATTCGAATGGTTCATGATTTTGAGAAAAAACAGAAAGGCGCACAAAATAATTTATAGGCTCACAAAGTCTATCTAGAAAATTTATGGTCTTTAGGAAGTGGAGCATCACATGGTTGATCTGTCTTTACGTTGACCATTTTCACAGGTCCATCATTGTAGATTGTTACCTTGCAGCCTTTTACGACATATTCCTGTTGAATACCACCGTACATTTCATCCTCAGAAACAGGAGATGCAACGTCACAAGCCTCGTCAGCACGGCATATATCCTCTTGCCCACCTACAGCTTCTGCTCCAGCAGCTTCCATTACATCTACAGCACTCTCCTGTACTTCAGCATCTACAGCTTGTATCTTTGCTGCATACGTATTTGAAAGATTTATCATAAGAAAAATTGCAAGAAATAACTTACTACAGTGATTTATTAGATTCATGAACTATCCATACCTATTAATTGAAATTCGGTACATATCAGGCGATTTTAATTTGCAAGTTAGTGATGCAAAGGGCTTAGTATTATAAGGAGCTATTCTACCCATAATTATACATATAGCAGCAATAGTCGTCCCGAAAGAATTCATCAAACAATTACAAGATATTGACCATTATGAGGGTGCGATTAACTGCACAATATAAAATTAAACTGAAATCAAAATCTGTCTAACTCAATCCAAATTTTTATGTGGGGTAGAATGAGGGGTAAAATAATAGATATAAAAAAAGCCCCTGTTTTTAACAGGGGCTTTTCGAATTTGGCGGAAGCGGTGAGATTCGAACTCACGGAGGACTCACACCCTCGTCGGTTTTCAAGACCGGTGCATTAAACCGCTCTGCCACGCTTCCATGTGCGTAAGAATACAAAGCTTATTCATTTTATTCAAGAAAAATATCATCGCTTTGTGTTCAAGTGCATATTGTTTCATCAATTTTACAGTTGAGCAGCCAATTCTGCTCCTTCTTTGATCGCACGCTTCGCATCTAGCTCTGCTGCAAGCTTTGCACCACCAATAATATGGTAGTTCGCTATAGTCGACTCGCCTTCTTTTGGCATCAAGTCTTTTACTGACTCTTGACCTGCACACACCACAACCGTATCTACACGTAAAAGTTGATCTTGCCCATTGTGCTCAATCCAAAGCCCTTCATCAGTGACTGCTTTATATTGCACACCACGCAGCATACGTACGCCATGCTTTTTAAGCTGTGCACGGTGTACCCAACCCGAAGTCTTGCCAAGGCCAATACCGAGTGGTGTGGTTTTACGTTGTAATAAATAAATTTCACGGATCGCTGGTTCAACGACTGGCGGCTGCATCCCCCCTTCAGAAATATAGTTTGGATCTGGGTCCACCCCCCATTCACGTTGCCAGTCGGCTAAAGGTTGAGGCTGTGGTTGATGTGGCGGTTTAAGTAAAAATTCTGACACGTCAAAACCAATACCACCCGCACCAATCACTGCAACTTTTTGTCCAACTTCTGCTCCTTTTAGAACTTGAGCATAAGAAAGGACTTGTGGCGCGTCGCTTCCTTCAATTTTTAATGCACGAGGGATTACACCTGTTGCAACAATCACTTCATCAAAACCTTCACGTTCAAGCTGCTCACGATTTACGCGAGTATTTAAACGTACATCCACCCCTGTTTTTTCCAGTTGGACTTTAAAGTAGCGGATCGTCTCGTGAAATTCTTCTTTGCCCGGTACAACTTTGGCAAAGTTAAATTGGCCACCTACATCAGAAGTTGCCTCAAACAGCGTCACTGCATGGCCACGGCTTGCCGCAACAGTTGCCGCCGACATACCCGCTACTCCGCCGCCCACAACTGCAATTCGCTTAGGCTGTTTAGTCTTTAAATAGACCAGTTCAGTTTCATGGCCTGCACGCGGGTTAACCAAACAAGACACACGCTTATTTTTAAAAGCATGGTCTAAACAGGCTTGGTTACATGCAATACAGGTATTAATTTCATCAACACGGTTAGTCGCAGTTTTATTTACCCAAAATGCATCGGCCAATAAAGGACGCGCCATTTGAACCATATCTGCTTTACCAGTTGCCAAAATTTCTTCGGCAGTTTCAGGCATGTTAATTCGGTTTGACGCAATAATCGGGATAGAAATATGCTGTTTTACATGAGCAGTGTAGTCGACAAAAGCTGCACGAGGCACAGATGTTACAATGGTCGGAACACGAGCTTCATGCCAGCCAATACCGGTATTTAATAAAGTCACCCCTGCTTTTTCTAAAGCTTTGGCTACAGTCACCACCTCTTGCATGGTATTACCGTCATGGACTAAATCGAGTAAAGACAAGCGGAAACAAATAATAAATTTCTCACCAACTTTGGCACGGATCGCTTTAACAATCTCGACTGGAAAGCGCATACGGTTTTCAATTTCACCACCCCAACGGTCAGTACGCTGGTTCACGTGGCGACTTAAAAACTGGTTAATTAAATAACCTTCCGAGCCCATAATTTCGACACCGTCATAACCTGCTTTTTTGGCAATATCGGCGCACTGTGCGTAATCTTCTATTGTGCTCAGAATATTTTTTTCAGAAAGCTGGCGTGGTTTAAAAGGTGAAATTGGAGATTTAATTGCAGTTGAAGATACAACAAACGGCTGGTAACCATAGCGACCTGCATGCAAAATTTGCATTAAGATTTTTGAACCATGTTTATGCACAGCATGTGTAACCAGACGATGCTGTGGAATATCAAATAAGCTATTCATGGTTCCGCCAGCAGGTGCTAACCATCCTTGACGGTTCGGTGAAATACCACCTGTCACAATCAGGCCCACCCCACCTTTTGCACGCTCTTCAAAATAAGCTGCCAGTTTTGGGTAATTGTAAAAACGGTCTTCAAGCCCCGTATGCATGGAACCCATCACCACACGGTTTTTAATGGTAGTAAAGCCTAGATGTAATGGTTTTAATAAATTGGCGTAACTTGTCATGCTGCGTCCCAATAATTTTTTGCAACTTGTTGCATAGTACTTTAATACTTTTTTGATAATTTTGGATGACCATGCAAAGAAATTTATCGGAGCTTATGGTCAATCCATTTATTTAAGAACAATACTTCATTCACTTCTTCTTATTCTATAAATAGCCTTATATTTTTTATCAAATTAAAACTTCAAATCAGAACAAGTGAATTAATGCTTTTTTTGCGAAAAAAAGCACCATGAATAGTGCTACAATAGCCGCCATTCAGAATTCTCAAGACCGCCTATATGGGGTCTTTTTCATAAATGTTAGGATTAGCAATGACTGATAATGCAACTATCTTGCAGCATGTACCAGTAGGCAAAAAAGTTGGGATTGCCTTCTCCGGAGGCCTAGACACTTCAGCTGCCTTATTGTGGATGAAACAAAAAGGCGCAGAACCTTATGCATATACTGCAAACTTAGGTCAGCCTGATGAAGATGACTACGATGCAATTCCAAAGAAAGCAGAACAATACGGCGCTGTAAAAGCTCGCTTAATTGACTGCCGCTTACAACTTGCGCTTGAAGGTATTGCTGCGATTCAGTGTGGTGCATTCCATATCAGTACAGGTGGTGTTCCTTATTTCAATACGACTCCATTAGGTCGTGCAGTAACAGGTACAATGTTAGTTACTGCAATGAAAGAAGATGACGTAAACATCTGGGGTGACGGTTCAACTTATAAAGGTAACGATATTGAACGTTTCTATCGTTATGGTTTGTTGACTAATCCGAATCTTAAAATTTATAAGCCTTGGTTAGATCAAAACTTCATCGATGAGCTTGGCGGCCGTGCAGAAATGTCACAGTTCCTGATCGACAACGGTTTTGACTACAAAATGTCAAAAGAAAAAGCGTACTCAACTGACTCAAATATGTTGGGCGCAACTCACGAAGCAAAAGATCTTGAATACTTAAATGCTGGTATCAAAATCGTTGACCCAATTATGGGCGTTGCTTTCTGGAAAGATGAAGTTGAAATTACTCCAGAAGAAGTGACTGTACGTTTTGAAGAAGGTGTACCTGTTGCATTAAACGGTCAAACTTTTGACAATCCGGTTGAGCTTATTCTTGAAGCAAACCGTATTGGTGGCCGTCATGGTTTAGGTATGTCTGACCAAATCGAAAACCGTATTATCGAAGCGAAATCTCGTGGTATTTATGAAGCACCGGGGATGGCCCTTCTTCATATTGCTTATGAGCGTTTGGTTACTGGTATTCATAACGAAGATACGATCGAACAATACCGCATTAACGGTTTACGTTTAGGTCGTTTACTTTACCAAGGCCGCTGGTTCGACTCTCAAGCACTTATGTTGCGTGAAACTGCACAGCGTTGGGTTGCTAAAGCGATTACTGGTGAAGTAACTCTTGAACTTCGTCGTGGTAATGACTACACCATCATGAACACTGAATCTCCAAACTTAACGTACGAAGCTGAACGTTTAACAATGGAAAAAGGCGATTCAATGTTTACGCCAATGGACCGTATTGGTCAATTGACTATGCGTAACCTCGACATTACCGATACACGTGCAAAACTTGGTATCTATACAGATGCTGGTTTGCTTTCAATCGGCCAAGGTTCTGCTGTACCACAACTTGATAGCAAGAAAAAATAATTTTCTTACTTAATAAAAAAGCCACCGACAACGGTGGCTTTTTTATTTCAAATATTTGTGCTCAAACAAGTTCTGCTACTTCCAAAGGTTGATAATAAATCTGGTTACGTCCAAGCTGCTTAGCTCGGTACAAAGCTTGATCCGCAGCGTGAATTAATTTTTCCTGATTTACTTTAAAACCTTCTGTATAAACAGTAAAACCTAAACTAATCGTGACATGCTTAGAGACTAAAGATGCTGCATGAGGAATCGCTTGTCGCTCAATCGCTTTATAAATATTTGCAGCGACGGCATAGGCGCCTTGAGCAGGTGTTTTCGGTAACAGCACGACAAACTCTTCTCCACCATAACGGGCAACAAAATCAACATGCCGAATCGAATTTTTAATTGCAGCGGCAATAGATGAGATGACTTTATCCCCCATTTGGTGCCCATAAAAATCGTTATAATTTTTAAAAAAATCGATATCAATAAATAAAACAGCCAATGGGCGCTTTTCTTGCTTTGCACGATAGTAAAAAAAGTCGAACATCTCATCAAAAGTACGTCGATTTGAGATATTCGTCAGTGCATCCTGCTGGCTTAAATGAAGCAATTCAGATGCTTCAATACGTAAAATCTGTTCGTTAAGCTCAGCAAGCTGATTATTTAAAAAAAGGCTTCTTTCTCTTGAGGTAAGCATCGTACTAATTGAAAAACCTAAAATACAACTTCCAAACAGCGCTCTTCCCAAAGCAATAAAATCACAATTCGCTTGCCATAAAATCAGTAGGGAAAAAACACAAAAGGCTGCTGTTAAACCTACATAAAGCATATGTAGAGGCTTTATTCCGCTTAAAATAAAACCCAGCATATATAAGAAGGAAAGTAATAACATCGACTGGTTTTTAAGAGCGACATTTTCTACGCTAAGGAGCAACATTGCATTGATAATAATAGTCAAAAATACAATGCCACATGCGGCGATATAAAAATATTCAGTGAGTTTTTTAAACTTTGCAAAAACCCAAAATAACAGCAGTGCACAAGCAATATTAATTGCGCTAAGTAAACAGTAAATAAAATCCCAAGTAATATAAGGCACCCCTATGACCAAATAGTCTGTAGGTAGAGCCAGCAATATGAAAATGAGATAGGTTAAAACGCCACTTGCTAAAAATTTTGAGATATTCTGTTTAGTTCGCTCAAGATTTAAACACCAGAATTTTTTTTCTAATTGATGTGGCAGAGGTATATTGGCATAACGATGGGTATGTAGAGTTACTAAATATTCTATTTCTTCTTTTGCTTTGAGTAATTCATGTACATTTCCCCTATTTGCCACTACTTGATTCCTGCCTCTCACACATTAACAAAATATAACATTATTTTTTAAGGCCTCTGGCGCTTTATTTTGCCATTTGTCCGTAATTCTCGTTACCATTTTCACACTTTATCGATTATCATTTGTTTTATTTCGAAGTTTGAACTGCCTTGGACTCTATTACCCTGCTCCAGCCAGATGACTGGCATGCACATTTACGTGATGGTTTAGCATTAAAACGTACTGTACCTGATTTGGCCAAACAATTTGCTCGTGCGATCTGTATGCCAAACCTTGTTCCACCTGTAAAAACTGTGGAAGAAGCACTGGCTTACCGTGAACGTATTCTTGCTCATGTTCCAGAGGGTCTTAACTTTGACCCACGTATGGTGCTTTATTTTACTGATTTCACCTCACCAGATGAAGTTCGTAAAATTAAAGAATCTGGACATGTAAATGCTATTAAACTTTACCCAGCAGGTGCGACCACCAATTCTGATAACGGTGTAAGTGACATCCGTAAAGTTTATGCAGTCATTGAGCAACTAGAAGAGCATCAAGTTCCGTTATTACTTCATGGTGAAGTGACTCATAACCACGTTGATATTTTTGACCGTGAAAAACGCTTCTTAGATGAAGTTTTATCACCGTTATTAAAACAGTTTCCAAAACTTAAAGTGGTACTTGAGCACATCACAACAAGCGATGCTGCACACTTTGTTTTAGAACAAGACCGCAATGTGGCTGCAACGATTACACCTCAGCATTTATTATTTAATCGTAATGATATGTTGGTTGGTGGTATTAAACCGCATTTCTATTGCTTACCAATTTTAAAGCGTCAAACTCACCAGACCACTTTGCTTGAAGTTGCAACGAGCGGTAACCCTAAATTTTTCTTGGGTACAGATAGTGCTCCTCACTCGCAAAATGCAAAAGAAAATGCGTGTGGCTGTGCGGGCTGTTATAGTGCGCCTAATGCAATTGAACTTTATGCTCAAGCATTTGATCAAGTAGGTAAACTAGAACGTTTAGAAGGTTTTGCTAGCCACTTTGGCGCAGACTTCTACGGCCTACTACGTAATACTTCTACCATTACTTTGGTAAAAGAAGATAACCTCGTTCCAGAATCTTTTGATTATTTAGATGATCAAAAAATTATCCCGCTGCATGCCGGGAAAACGCTGCAATGGAGAAAAGTGTGACACAAGAAACCTCTGTCCCGGTCATTGGCCAACGTTTTCGTGGCTTCTTACCTGTTGTTGTTGACGTTGAAACGGCAGGTTTTAATGCCCAGACAGATGCATTGCTAGAAATTGCGTGCATTCCAATTGTGTATGATGCTCAGGGACAATTTGTCCCTGGTCCAGCATTTCATGCGCATATTAACCCGTTTGAAGGGGCTAATCTCGATCGCCGTTCACTAGACTTTATTGGTATTGATCCATTCAATCCAATGCGTATTGCAATGGCTGAAGATGAGCGCACTGCATTACGCCGTATTTTTAAATCGGTGAATGAAGTCCGTAAACAGCAACATTGTACACATGCAGTCTTAGTGGGCCACAATGCGCATTTTGACCTTGGTTTTGTACAAGCAGCAATTGCGCGTACAAGTACAAAAAACCAAAACCCATTTCATAGTTTTTCAGTGATGGATACGGTTACTTTAAGTGCTGTTATGTTTGGACAAACTGTGCTTGCGAAAGCGTGTATTCAAGCTGGAATTGAGTTCGATGGCAAAGAAGCACACTCTGCTTTGTACGATACTCAGAAGACTGCTGAACTGTTTTGCTATATTTTGAACAAACTGTCACCTTACCTCCTTGACAGTTTGGTGGCGGCTTCTTAAGATACCGCCATCCTCAACGTCCCTATCGTCTAGAGGCCTAGGACATCGCCCTTTCACGGCGGTAACCGGGGTTCGAATCCCCGTAGGGACGCCATATTCTCTTCTTATAAAATTCCTTTCTATTTTATTTTTATATTTCTAATTTTCTGTATTTCCAAATAAAATACACTTGTACATATATATCACCGATCCAGTATTTCCTTTACATAGATTTACAATATAATAATTCTTATTTTTATACTGATATTTATTATCAATAAGGTTTTAAATGGATCTTAAGCTTCGACTCCTCTCCCTGAGCATCGCTCAACTCTGCTTTATATCAACTACTTTTGCAGAAACCAATAGTTCATCAACAACACTTGCTACCATTAAGATTAAAGCCCAACAAGCTGCCGACCAAGCTTATAAAGTCGACAGTTCAAGTAGCGCAACACGTAGTGAAGTCGCATTAAAAGATACGCCACAATCTGTCAGTGTAGTGACTCAAAAAGTAATTGAAGATATTGGCGCAACACGTTTGATTGAAGCGCTTGATTTAGCTGGCGGTGTGACTCGTGCTAATAACTTTGGTGGTCAAGGTCTAACAGGCTTTAATCTTCGTGGTTTCACTAGCGGTGAATTTTATCGTAATGGATTCCCAATTAACCGTGGTTATCCAAATACTCCAGATAGTAACACTATTGAACGTGTAGACGTTTTACGTGGTCCCTCTTCTAGCTTATATGGCCGTGGTGACCCAGGTGGTACATTTAACTTAATTTCTAAAACACCGAAGTCTGAGCAACAAACCACTTTAGGTGCTCAGCTCAGTAGTGAAGGTTTATATCGCACTACGGTAGATACCACAGGTACTATCCCTAATACAGAAAATATTGGTTATCGCTTAAATGTGATTGCAGAAGGCGGTGATAGTTATCGCGATCATGTCGAGTCCAAACGATATGGAATTGCACCAGTCATTCAATGGCAAGCTTCTGACGCAACAAAAGTTACTTTTGAAGCGGATATTTTACGAAATCAACATCCACTTGATCGTGGCCAAACACGTTATGCAGGCCAGAAGTCTTTTAATAGTTCACCCGAAACCTATTTGTGGGAAACAGGTAAATACAACAACCGACTCTACAATGATAATAATATGACTCAATTACGAGTCGAGCACGACCTTGGTAATGACTGGAAGCTAAATGCTGGTGTGCAATATTTAAATGGTAAATTGCATGGCTATGCGGTAGAGGCAAATGGCATTCAAGATGACGGCGAAACTTTAAACCGAAATTACAACTATCGCGAATTAAAATGGCAAGATACCGATGCCCAAATTAATCTAACAGGTAATTTCCAACTTTTAGGTCTAGCTCATACTTTAGTGACTGGGCTTGAATACGAAAACTATGATTATAAGTCATATATTATTCGTTCAGATGCTAAGTCAAATAACTACCCGATCAATATCTATGATCCAGTTTTAGGCCAACCTCTACCCGAGCTTAAAAACATTACGACCCATGACCGTGAAAATTTAAAAACAACTGCCCTTTTTGTACAAGACCAAATCGATTTAAATGAGCGTTTAAGTGCACTAGTGGGTTTACGTTTTGAGCACTACGAACATGATTACAAAAATCTTTTACCGAATACTGCAAACTGGAATACCAGTCATGACGCATTTATTCCGCGTTTAGGTTTAGTTTTTAAAGCACGTGATGACCTTTCAATCTATAGCAATGCTGCAAAATCTTTTAAACCTAACACTGGTGCTAGCCGTAATGGAGAGGGATTTGACCCAGAGGAAGGCATGGCTTACGAGTTAGGCTTTAAATGGCAAGCACTCGACAATATGCTATCGGTTGACTCTGCGATTTTTTATGCAAAAAAAGAAAATGTCTTAACTCTCGATCCTGTAGATTCAGCCTATAAAGTTGCTGCTGGTGAAGTTCGTAGCCAAGGTATTGAGCTAAATGTTGCAGGGCAAATCACTCCAGCTTGGAAAATTATTGGTGGATATGCCTATACAGATGCAGAAGTCAGCAAAGATAATACTTTGAAAAAAGGAACCGCTTTAGCCAATATTCCAAAGAATAGTTTTAATCTGTTAAATATCTATGAATTTCAAGATGGTCTTTTACAAGGCTTAGGTCTAGGCATTAATCAAAAATATATTGATAAGCGTGCAGGTCAAACAGCTAATAGTACTTATACAATGAAAGGTTATGCAGTTACAGATTTGGTTTCTTATTATCAGGCAACACCAAAACTTCGTATTAACCTAGACCTGAAAAATCTTTTTGACAAAGTTTATGATGAAAGCGCTTTCAATCTATATGCATATCCGGGTGAATCACGTACTGTTCAATTAGGTATGAGCTATACGTTCTAAACTCTAAAGACACTTAATAGACAGCCGTTTCACAGCGATAACCTAGCTTAAAATCTCACTAGGGATATCAAATACTAAAAAGCCACTGCTTTTTTAAGGTAGTGGCTTTTTATTCAGCTGCTCTTGTATAAAAACATAATTTATTGATTTATTAATATTTTTAAAAATTAAATGATGTCTTATACTAAAAATAGGTCAAAACTATAATTTGAATATAACATGCGAATTCGATTATTTCACTTACAAAATTCACGCTCTCAACGCATTATTTGGTTTTTAGAAGAATTAGGACTCAACTATGAGCTCACTATTAAAGATCATTCAGGCATAGACAAAGATAAAAACTCACCTCATCAATTATCAAAATTTCCAACTATCGAAATTATTGAACAAGGAAAGACTTCTATCTTAGCTGAAACCTCAGCAATCCTAGATTACCTATCTCATTTACACCCACAATTAGGTCCGAACAGCCTATTAAGCCAACAACTGCAAAATTTTTATTATTGGAAAAATTATTCTGAGGCGACATTCATTCCCGATTTGGTACTCAAACAAATCTTTCACCAAATTGTAAAGCGTACGCCTTTTCCGGTCCGTTTCATTCCAAAGTTTTTAAAATATGGATTTGATCAAGGCTATCTCAATCAATCATTACAAAGACAGATGAGTATGATTGATAAACATTTAGAGCACCACTTATGGTTTGCCGGAGATCAGTTTACTACTGCTGATATTTTGATGTGGTTTCCATTACTGGCTTGCTCACCAAATTACAGACAATTTAAACATATACAGCGTTATCTGGCTCAAATAGAAAACAGACCTGCCTTTAAAAATGCTTTAATTAAAGGCCGATGGTCTGCTTCTACATTTAAAGCTTACTGGACTACGGCTTGGTAATTTATCTACGCAGATTTACGTGAATTCACTTGTCCTTGAATCACCGCTTTAATATTGCCTTTGGCGTAATTTAAAAATACTACCAGTGGTGAAAGTTTTGGATTTGGCTTTTTACCCTTACCAATCGTTTTAAATTGAGCTGCATACCAAATAATTTCCATAATTGCCATCTTATCGACAAATGGTAAGCCTGTTTTAATTGGTTTTACTGCATAGCGAACATCTTGCCCTGCAATTAAACGTTCTGTTAAATCGGTTTCAAGTGCAAATGGACGAGCAATACCAATAAAGTCACATGCACCACTTTCAAGTGCGGCATTCATGCCTTCTACAGTACGGAAACCGCCTGTCACCATGAGTTTACACTTAACATGCTGGCGGATTTTCTCTGCAAAATCTAAAAAGTATGCTTCACGTGCAATCGTGCTTGCCTTACGTTTATCAGCCTTAGCTCCAGCCATTGCTGGTGCCTCGTAAGTACCGCCTGAAATTTCAATTAAATCTATACCAGCTTCATCCACTGCTTTAAACACTGAAATTACATCTTCTTCACTAATTCCGCCACGCTGGAAATCAGCCGAGTTAAGCTTCACTGAAATGATAAAATTATCTGAAGTCGCTTCACGTACCGCTTTATAAACCTCTAGTAAAAAACAACTACGATTTTCAACTGAACCGCCCCACTGATCTGTACGCTTATTGGTTAATGGCGATAAAAACTGACTAATTAAATAGCCATGAGCACCATGTAATTGCACCCCTTCAAAGCCTGCTTTTTCACAAATGTGAGCTGCTGTCGCAAAACGTTTAATAATATCTAGAATTTCGTCATGAGTAAGTTCACGTGGCGTTCCAAACATGGTTGCTAAAGCTGGGCTAAAAGGTACGGCTGAAGGCGCTACAGTTTCTTTATTTAAGCCTTTTGGACACTGACGACCTGGGTGTGACAATTGAATTAACTGCACCATGCCATATTTTTTACCTAATTCCGCCCATTCTTTTAAGCGCTCTAGATCACGTTCAGTTTCAATAACAACAACACCCGGTTCATTTTTTGCGCCGGCATTTACCATGACATTACCAGTAATCGCACAGCCAAGCTCACCTTTTGCCCATGCACCATATAAACCCAAATGTAAGTCATTTGGTTGGCCTTCATAATTTGCTAGTGCTTCACTCATTGCACCTTTAATAATTCGGTTTTTAAAGGTGGTATTGCGAATTGTGATGGGTTGAGCAATCTGGTTCATGGTTAACCTCTGTTCTTTGAATTTTAGAGCAATTACTCTAATTTAAATGAGTTATTGGGCATGTCAAGTCATAATCGATAACTGACAATAGCACATGTCAATTTTAAAAAATATAAAAATATGCAACTTTTTGCATTAGAAGTTTAACCAAAATTTATTTATATAAAACAATAAATTAAAAAATATCTTTAAAAGGATGCTTTAATTAACTGTTTCGTATATTCACTGTTAGGCTTAGAAAATAAGAGTTCAGTTTCCTGATATTCAACAACTTTTGCATGACGTAATACCATCACTTTGTGGCAAAGTGCTTTTACTATATTGAGATCATGACTAATGAAAATATAACTTAACTGCTCAGTTTGCTGTAATTGTCTCAACAACTTGATCATGGCTTTTTGCGTGGTCCGATCTAAGGCAGAGGTAGGTTCATCCAAAATTAAAAGTTTAGGCTGAACCGCCAAAGCTCTTGCTAAGGCGACACGTTGACGTTGTCCCCCAGAAAGTTCATGAGGGTAACGATGTTGAAAATCTTCAGCCAATTCAACTTTTACCAATACAGATTCAACTTGCTGTTTGATCTCGTTATCAGCTACTGCTTTCACTTTCAATCCTTCAGCAATAATCTGCCCTACTGTCATACGCGGGTTTAAACTTTCAAAAGGGTCTTGGAATACAAGTTGAAAATCCGATCTCATCAAACGCAAGGCTTTTGGCTGTAACTGATTTAAATCTTGACCTAAAAAAACAATCTGCCCTTCACTTTTAATAAGTCGGACCAAAGCTATCGCCAGAGATGATTTACCAGCACCACTTTCACCAACCACCCCAAGTGATTCACCTTGAGCAAGATCAAAACTCAAATCTTCTATTGCGCTGAAATACCCTTGAATGCGATTTAAAATTCCTTTTCTTATAGGAAACTGCACGCTGAGCTGTCGAACTGATAAAACATTCTGTTGAGCGGGTCTAGACTCTACTTTTCCAAAATCATGATCTAACAACTGTGCTGTATAACTTGTTTTAGGATTTACAAAGATTTGGCTCAGTTCACCTTGCTCCACTACACGCCCACTTTGCAATACAATAAGTTTCTCAGCATAGCGATGTACTAAATTTAGGTCATGGCTAATTAAAATAAGTGCCATCCCATATTTGCTTTGCAAAGATTTTAATAGCTCTAAAATTTGTATCTGCAAAACCACATCCAACGCAGTAGTAGGTTCATCAGCAATCAAAATTTTAGGCCGAAGCGCCAATGTCATCGCAATCATGACACGTTGTTTTTGTCCACCAGAAAGCTCATGCGGATAACGTTTTAAAATTTGTTCTGGTTCAACAATTCCCACATCTTTTAGCAGTTCTAATATTTGCTGCCGGACTTCAAGTTTTGAAAAACCAGATAAAAGAAGATTTTCCCCTATAATTTTTTCAACCCGATGGAGCGGATTTAATGCAGCAGCAGGCTCTTGAAAAATCATAGCGATTTGTCGACCACGTAAATTTGATTGAGCTCTTTCATCTAGCTCAAGCATATTTTGCGGTCCAATCCAGACCTGCCCCGCTATTTCTAATTTATCTTGTAGCAAGCCCATTATTGCTAAGCAGCTCATCGATTTACCTGAACCACTTTCGCCCACAATAGCGAGTGTTTCACCTTCACTTAAGTAAAAACTTAGATCTTCTAATAAAACCTTTCGGTCTTTGGTCTGAACCGAAAGTTGCTCTACTTTTAATAATGCTAAAGCGGGATTTAAGTTATTTTCTTGGGTCAAACGCTTCACGGGCCGCCTCTCCAATATAAATTAAAAGTGAAAGAACAATAGCCAGACTAAAAAAGCCTGAAATTGCCAACCATGGCGCATCTAAATTATTTTTACCTTGTAGTAATAATTCACCTAAAGAGGCCGCATCGGGTGGTAGTCCATATCCTAAAAAATCAAGAGCGGTTAAAGCGCTAATATTGGTCGTTAAAATAAAAGGTAACTGAGACAAACTCGAACTGATCGCATTTGGCAAAATATGCCTAAAAATAATCGCGTGATCGGTCACTCCCAAAACTTGGGCTGCACGAACGTAATCAAGCTGACGAGCTTTTAAAAACTCTGCCCTAACAACACCTACCAAAACGGTCCAGCCGAAAAACAACATAATGGAAAATAGCCAATATACATTTGGAACAAACATACTGACTAAAATCATGACCATAAAAAGCATGGGTAAGCCATTCCAGACTTCAACTAAACGTTGCCCCAATAAATCGACCCAGCCAGCATAGTAACCTTGAATAGCGCCTACCGTAATTCCAAATAAAGCAGAACAAAATGTTAAGGCCAAGCCAAAAAGCAACGATACTCTTAAGCCATAAAGAATACGCGCAAGAACATCCCTTCCCTGATCATCTGTTCCCAACCAGTTTTGCTTGGAAGGTGGTGATGGCACAGGAACGGCCAAATCTAAATTGGGCGTTTGATATGAAAATTGAATGAGGGGCCAAACTGCCCATCCCTTAGTATTAATAATCGCTTGTACAGCAGGGTCTTTATAATCAGCTTCTGTTTCAAACACTCCACCAAACGTCGTTTCCGGATAAGTTTTCAACACAGGCAAATAGTAAGAATTTTCATACTTCACTAACAGCGGTTTATCGTTAGCAATTAACTCTGCAGCTAAGGACAAAAGCAAAATTAGACTAAATAAAATAAAGCTGGCCCAGCCCAATTTATGCTGCCTAAAACGCTGTAATCGTGTACGCACAATTAAAGACATTATTTGCCTCCTTGTGCGTCAAAGTGAATTCTTGGATCAATCCATTGGTACAACACATCACAAATGAGACGTAAAATTAGGCTAAATAAAGTAAAGAAAAATAAAACACCAAAAATAACAGGATAATCACGTTGGACAATAGCTTCAAAGCCCAACAAACCCACCCCATCTAGGTGAAAGATAATTTCTACAAATAGGTTACCTACAAAGAAAATACCTGCTAACGCTTCTGGCAATCCTGCGAGCACAACTAAAATGGCATTACGAAAGACATGCTTATATAAGACCTGTTGGCTGTTCAACCCTTTTGCATAGGCTGCCAAAACGTAGGGTTTATTGAGTTCTTCTAAAAATGAGTATTTAGTTAAATAGGTTAAACTGGCAAAACCGCCTAATACCATGGTAATGAGTGGCAGAGTCATATGCCATAAATAATCAGTAACTTTGCCCCAAAGACTAAATTGATGAAAATTATCTGAGACTAAATTTTGTAATGGAAACCATTGAAAATAAGACCCGCCTGCAAAAAAAACAACTAACAAAATCGCAAATACAAAACTTGGTACAGCATACCCCACCACAAGCACTAAAGAAGTGGACCGATCAAACCAAGAGCCCTGCTGCTTTGCCTTTTTAATTCCCAGCGGAATAGAAATGAGATAAATGAGAAAAGTACTCACCAGCCCAAGTGAAATGGAAACAGGCATTTTTTCCCATAACAATTCCACGACTGGTTTATCTTTAAAGAAACTTTGTCCAAAATCTAAAGTTAAATAGCCTTTTAACATTAAGAAAAACCGTTCAGGGGCAGAACGATCAAAACCATACTGCGCCTTAATTTGCTCAACCATTTCAGGGCTTAAACCTTGAGCACCTTGATAATAAGTTTCTGCACTCAATGCACGGCCAATTCCCAAATCGCTTTGTGCCTGATGTATTGCTTGCTCAACTGGCCCACCTGGTGCAATTTGCACAACCACAAAGTTAATCAATAAAATGACAAACAATGTGGGAATCATTAAAAGAAGTCGCTTGAGAATATATGAACCCATATAACAGGATTTCCTTTATGGCAGATGCTTTTTATTGTTGATGTAAATATTTGGCAACTTTTTTGGCTTTATTTGCATCACTCCACCAATATTCTATCCCAGAAGAAAGTGCTGGTTTAACTTTAGGTTGTTGATACATATTCCAATAAGCATACCAGTTTTCACCTTTACCATAAGTCGGGATTTGATAATAACCAGCTCTAAGCAATCGATCGAGAATGCGAGTATAAATAATCTGTTGTTCACGACTTTTACTCGCAACGAGTTTTGAAATCACTTGATCAATTACTGGGTTACGAATTCCCGCATAATTGTAATTTCCATCCTGAGCTGCAGCTACACTCCCCCAGAACTGAGTTTGTTCATTTCCCGGATTGAGAGATTGCGGCAAATTCATTGTGGTCATATCAAAATCGTAACGGCGAGTTCGTTCTAAATATTGCGGAGCATCAACCTGACGTAAATTAACAGCAATGCCTAATTTTTTTAAGTTACGAATAAAAGGTAGAAGTGTTCGTTGTTTACCATCTTGCTGAATTAAAAACTCAAGCTGAACTTTCTTTTCCTCAGGTGTAAATAGCTGCCCTTCTTTAATTTTATAGCCAGCTTGTATAAGCAATTGGCGCGCAGTTAATAAATTCTGACGGTTAAATCCACTCGCATCTGACACTGGGTATTTCCAGTTTGCTAAAACACCTTGTTGCATAAGTGGAGATAACTTAAGCAATAACGGTTTTAACAACTCTAATTCAGTTTTTGAAGGTCGACCTGTTGCTGCTAATTCACTATTTTCAAAATAACTTTGTAGGCGCTGATATTGTCCATAAAACAAAGCTTTATTCTGCCATTCAAAGTCATAAGCATAGGTTAAAGCTTGTCTAAAACGAATATCATTCAAAGGTTTTCGTCGTGTATTAAAAACATAGCTTTCAGTGGCAATAGGATTATGGTGACGAAACTTATATTGAGTAACGAACCCTGCTTTTACGGCTGGAAACCGGTAATCAGTTACCCATTTTTTAGGATTAGTTTCTTCATGCAAAGTGTATTGCCCAGATTTAAATCCTTCAAAAGCAATATCCCAATTTCGATAATAAACATATCTCAAGCGGTCAAAGTTATAACGCCCTTTGTTAATAGGCAAATCTTTTGCCCAATAATTTGGATTTCTTTTATAGCTAATGCTTCTACCCGGATCAACTCGTTCAACTACATATGGCCCCGAACCAATAATCGGTTGTAGGGTAATTCGGCTAAAATCTCTTTTTTGCCAATCTACTTTTGAATAAATGGGTAAGGTTGCCAAAATGAATGGCATTTTAGGATTATGTGTAGACTTAAAAATAAACTTTACTTGATGAGCATTTATTATTTCTGTTTTTGCTAAATCAGCAAGGTACATTTGCAAACCTAAATTAGATTTAGTCTGATAGGCATCAAAACTAAATTTAACATCTGCCGCAGTGACTGGCTGCCCATTACTAAAACGCGCTTTAGGGTTTAAATAGAAAGTCACTGATTGCGTTTTTTCTGGGTCATAACTCACTTTCTGAGCCAAAAGCGGATATAAAACTCCAACCTCATCAAGTGATTGAGTCATTAATGTATCAAAAAGATAATTCACGCCTTCTGTAGCATTCCCCTTACCATTCATACTATTGAGGTTATCAAAAGTTCCTTGAGCTGCCTGACTTAATAGGCCACCTTTAGGGGCATTTGGGTTTGCATATGGCATAGCCATCATTTCTAAATATTTAGGCTTAGAATGAATCGCTATATATGAGGTGGTTTGTTGTGCAGAAAAAACACTATGGGAAATGACACTGAGCCCGACTAGCAGGCTCAGTTGAAAATTGAATTTATGCATAAATGACTAATTATTTTACAAATTAGGCACTTTAATCACATCACCAATGCGAAGCTGAGTAGAAGGCGTTAAATTATTCAGCTCAGCCAAGAAATTGGTTTCTAAACCATATTTACTCGCAAGGCCGATCAAGGTATCGCCACGCTTCACTTTGTATTCCACGACAGTTTTTGGAATCACAATATTCTGACCGCGCTGTAAGTTAGCATTTGCTTTTAATGCATTCATTTCAGCCAGTTCACGCACTGAAATACCCGCACGGCTCGCAATACTATTTAAAGACTCACCAGATTTAACCGTATATCTTTCAGTGTTTTTACCAGCAGCAACTGTTTTAGTTGAAGACTTAGTATCTGCTTTAGCTGTTTCAACTGTAGGCACATCACCCGTTAGCTTTAAACGCTGCCCCACACGAACGCTACTGTTGCGTGAAAGACCATTTAATGAAGCAAGGTAGTCCAGCTGTAAATGGTAGCGATTAGCGATATTACCTAAGCTATCGCCAGATTTAACTGTATAAGTTTCTGGTGTTTCTTCTTTGGCGTTTTTAGAAGATTTAGTTGGCGCTTCTTCAACAGTTCCTGTTAGTTTTAAGCGTTGACCAGCACGCAAACCAGCAGTACGAGACAAACCGTTTAGGTCAGCCAAATAGCTTGTTTGCAAATTATATTTACTCGCAATCGCATTTAAGCTATCGCCAGACTGTACAACGTATTGTTCTGGAACACTTAAGCCTGCCGGTACTTTTAAAGTTTGACCAAGCTGCACATGGCTATTTGCTTTTAAGTTATTTAACTCGGCTAACTCAGCTAGGCTAATTTTTGATTTAGTTGCAATACTCGATAAAGTATCACCACGTTGTACTTTATAGCCTTCTGTTTTATAAGAAACACTTGTTGATGCTTTCTCAGATTTACTAGAAGCCTTAGTTTCAGCAACTTCATCTACAGAAATATCTTGTGTAGGCACATTAATTTTTTGGCCTACCATTAAGTTACTGCCCGCAGTTAATCCCGGAGTTAATTCAGCAAGTTCCTGATTAGAGAGCGCATAACGATCTGCAATCAATTTAAGATATTCACCGCGCTTCACAGTATAGCTTTTAGTTGCTATACGTTTTGCACTTGCCTGAACAGCTTTCGGTTCTGCTTTAGCACTTGAGCGACTATTTTTTGGTTCTTTTAACTGTAGTTTTTGCCCAACAAATAAGCCATCAGTCACTGATAAATCGTTATATTCAGCCAATTGTCTTACAGACAAATTAAACTGGTTAGCCACGCCGCTTAAGCTATCGTTAGCCTGAACGACATATACATCTGGTTTAGCTGTGCTTTTTGAAGTCGTTTGAGTTTCTTGTGGCTTAGCATCATAAAGGTAAAGCGTTGAACCAACATATAACGTCTTTTCAGGATCAATCTGGTTCCACTTAGCAACATCGCGCCAGTTTACGCCGTTTTTCATCGCAATAACGGCTAAAGTATCACCCGGTAAAACTGTATAGGTACTACGTTTGCCTTTAGGCTGCACAACCACTACATCTGTGTCAGTTTTAATGTAAGGCTTGTCTTTATTGCGCTGCCCATCTTCAGAGTTAGCTACAGTCACGTCTTCAGCTAAAGTTTTTGGATATGCAAAACCTTTACTTACTTCTTTACCTTGTTGCTCTGCAACTGACTGACTTGTTTGAATCGCAGTTAACTTAATTTTGCCATCATAAGGATCAACAATTTCTGTTCCTTGTGGTGCAATAGCTTTCAACTCGGCAACTACTTGATCTTTTTCAGCCTGCGTTGGTTGTGGCTCTAAAGCTTGTTGAACTGTTTCTTTCTCACCTTCAGCTCGAACTGCCGCTAAAATCTTTTCACGTTCTGCAGCCGAGATTGGTGGCTCTGTCTTCACTTGCTTAATATTTGCCGCAGGTGTCACAGCAACAGGAATACGTGGAGCACTTGGTACATCAGCCGAAGCTGCAAACGCGGCTAAAGCATCAGACCCACGAGGAGTTGAAGTTTTTACCGTGGTAGAGCTACTGGTTGTTCTAGTAGGTGTTGACGGTTTAACTGGTTGCACCTGATTTGCAGGTGTGGTTTTAATTGTCACAGATGTTGAAGCACTTACATCTGGCTTAGATGGTGAAGTCACATTTGCCCACCAACCTGAACCACCGCCAGACTTCATACCTTTTAATTTATTATCAATTGAAGGACTTAAATCGGCCGGAATCAAGATACGCATGGGACTTGCAGGATCCACCATTTCACCACGATATCCCGGGTTTAATGCATAGAGTTCCGAACGACTTAATCCAGCTACAGAAGCAATTTCATTTAAAGATAAAGGTGCAGATAAAGTCACTTCACGGAAATGGGGTCTATTTGCAATTGGTGGTAAAGAAATACCGTAAGCTTTTGGATTTTTAATAATTTGGGCAACAGCCAAGAAACGAGGAACATAGTTCATGGTTTCTTGAGGTAATTTTAAAGACCAATAATCAGTTGGTAAACCTGCTGCCTGATTTCGGTTAATTGCTTGTTGAATACGGCCCGGTCCAGCGTTATAGGCTGCTAAAGCAAGCTCCCAAGAACCGAATTGGTTATATAAGCTTCCTAAAAACTCATAGGCAGCACGAGTCGACTCAACAACATCTCGACGGCCATCATACATGCCTGTTTGCTTTAAGCCATAAATACGGCCAGTACTCGGAATAAACTGCCATAAACCTGCTGCTGCAGCACTACTTGTTGCAGCTGGGTCATATGAACTTTCAATTACAGGTAATAATGCAAGTTCTGTAGGCAAACCACGGCGTTCAGCTTCTTTAACTGTATGGTACAAATAACGACTTGCGCGGGCACTTAAACGATCAAGATAAGGCTGACGAGAAATAAACCAACTACGCTGAGCTTCAATACGTGAATCCCAATGGTTCAAATCCATTTTGAAACCAACAGACATACGTTTCCAGACATCACCGTGCTTTAAAATAAGCAGACGGTCACCCTCTACAGCACGCATATCAGTTGCTGAAAGTAAGTCTTCCAATGAATCAAGACTACTCGCATCTAAATAACCTGCACCACTGACCTGTTTCGATTTTGAGGTTTTTGCAGATTGCGGAGTCGATGAACAGCCTGTTGTAATACCCAACGCAGCTAACGCAGAGCTAAGTACGGTAATTTTAAACAATGATGCTGCAGATGGCTGCCACACAAATGTGGTTGGTTTATACATAAAAACTTCCAAACAACTCGCGTAATATTTTTTTGGGGTCTGCCCACAAACCCTAGGTCTTCGATGCCATTGTAGTAAAGCATGCAAGATAGACAAGGCAATAATTTAATGTCATTTGCATGGAAATGTTACAAGAAATTAAAAAAACCTTGCTTTGATACGATGGAACCGAACTTTTTGCGTATACAATACACCATATTCAGTTCTTTTTCTTTTAGTTTAGGTTTCGATTTATGTCTCAAACAATCACACTGTATGTTGATGGTGCATGTCGTGGCAATCCGGGTTTAGGTGGTTGGGGCGCATATGTCATTACTGAGCAGGGTGAACATAAATTATTTGGCGGTGAGCCTGATACGACCAATAACCGTATGGAACTCACTGCTGCCATTGAAGGTGTTTCATTTTGCCCAGCCGATGCACATTTGATTATCTGGACAGATTCAAATTATGTGAAGCAAGGTATTACTGAGTGGATTCATGGTTGGAAAAAGAAAAACTGGAAAGATGTAAAAAATCCTGACCTTTGGCAGAAATTAGATGCTGTCTGTACAGGTAGAAATATTGAGTGGAACTGGATTAAAGGCCACGCAGGACACCCTGGCAATGAAATGGCAGACCAGCTTGCTAATTTAGGTGCAGACAAAACTGCGAAAGAACTCAAGCAACCACAGTCTGCCACTGTATCGCAAGATATAAAAAAGCCTGAACAGGACTGGCTGCTAGATGACCCTTTCGGGTTTGATCTGGATGACGCAACTGAAGAAGAAAATATTCATCTTGAAGCATCTGAAGAAGTTGAGATGATTGAAGTAACCGAAGAAATTATTGACGTTGAAACTGCCAAACAAAAAAGTAAGCAGCCAACCAATAATATTCATCCCCAAATCGTTGTGACCGAAGCCAAACTAAAATTACAAGGTCCTCGACAACTGATTCTCGATACGGAAACTACTGGTTTTTATTTCCAAGATGGCGACCGCATTATTGAGGTGGGCGCAATTGAGATGATTAACCGTAAGCTTACGGGTAGCTCGATTCATATTTATATTAACCCACAAAAACCAGTGGGAGACTCAGAAAACATCCACGGTATCAGTGATGATTTCTTAAAAGATAAACCGCTCTATGCGGACATTGCTGACACCTTATTTGACTATCTCAAAGGTGCAGAGATTATTGCCCATAACGCGACCTTCGATATGAACTTCCTTGATATGGAGTTTAAACGCGTAGGGCTTCCTGCACTTTCTGAAGTGTGTGAGGTAACGGATACTTTAGCTTTAGCGAAAAACAAACATCCAGGACAAAAAAACTCCCTTGATGCGCTTGTAAGACGTTATGAAATTCCAGCACGTGACCGTACTTTCCACGGCGCGTTACTCGATGCTGAAATTCTTGCTGATGTCTACTTGGCAATGACTGGTGGTCAGGTTTCTTTTGATATAGATGCCTTATCTCAGAGTGAAAATAGCCAGCAAACAACCAATAGAAGCAGAGTTCAAATTGACCTCCCTGTAATTTACCCTTCAGATGAAGAGTTAAATATACATGAGACTTGGGTCAAAGAATATGAGGAAAAACACGGAGAACCTTGCCTTTTTGCAAAATAAATTTTTGATTCTTTAGTGTTTTTAGCTTTTCCCCTTTGTAAGTTAAGTTATATTAGTCGCATAGATTTTTAGCTCAAAGTATTGAGCACTACGAATATAACAATTGATTTTTTTGCAAAGGGGAACGTTTATGTCTGAGCATACGTCGATTCATTTCGATCCAACAGCTTTACTCATCATTAAACATGAAATTGATCGTTCAATAAAACTGGTAGAAGGTGCGGTAAGTACCTTAATTGAAGAACAAACTCTCCCTTTTGGTATTGATGATGCATTAGAACAGTTTAAACAATGCACTCAAGTTCTACGTTTAATTGACGTTCCTTATCTTGCAAAAATCACTCAGTATTCAACTGAGTTGATGCAAAAAATTATTGCAAATCCAGCACAAATTAATACTGATGATGTCGTTGCCCTAAGCGAAGGCACGACCATGGTAAAGCGTTATATTGAATTTATCTGTTTGCGTGAAATACAAGTTCCACAATTTCTTCTTACGACTTTAAATAATTTAGAATTAGCTTTAAATAAGCCTCTAACTACATCGGGACAAGCTATTGTCCCTTTACTTGCAAATACTTCGCTTGAACTACCCTTGCCTGAAATATTAATTAAGGAAAAAACTCAATTCATCCATCAACTCTACAAACTCTCTCTACACCAATTATTAAAAAAGACAGCCTCAGCTCAGAATTTTCAAGCCTTTAAACTTATTGCAACCTATTTGGTCAGCATGGCGAATACTCAGCCAAGCCAAAAATATTGGCAGCTCGTCAATTACGCTTTTAACCATATTGATGACCTCCTTTTAAATGATTCACGCCTACGTGTACTGATTAATATTGAAAGTCATATTGCTCTATTTTTGGCAGCACCCGAAAGTTTTCAACCTAATTTAGCGGCATTCGCAGATATTTTAAGTATTGTCATCGCTCAAGAAGATGAGATTGCTCACCTTATTCGTAACCAAATTCATATTGGTGATGAAACACCGACTGATACTCAATTACTCGTTTTAAGTCGCCATCTCTTTGGTCCTGACTTTGACACGATGCACACAGTCAGCCAATTAATCTTGGATGAAATGAATAAGGTACGAAACGATATTGAATACAACTACCAAAACATGTCGCCTGAAAAAGCACAGCAGCTACAAACAAGCCTTTTGCAGTTAGCTTATACCTTTAAACTCCTAAACCTTGATGAAGCCGCATCTGCTCTTTCTCAACAAGCCAGCAGTTTAAGTCAACTTAACATTTTAAGTGATGAAAACTATGCTCAGCAGCTGATGAACAGCATTTTATCTGCCATGAACTCAATTGGTATTTTGGTACGCAATTACACGTCAAATCGTCTACAACTTAGCGTGAATAATACGGCTATTTCTTTAGATCGCCTTGATGAAGCTCATCAGACTTTGCTTACCGAGACAAAAAATTTAATTGATTTTATCTGTCAGAGTCTTACGTTGTATGCCAATGATCAGACACAAAATATTGAAGCGATTGCAGGTTCATTAAAAGAGTTAGCAGGTGCAGCCGAATTTTTAGGAAGCACGACGCAACAACATGCTTTACTCCAAACTGCCCAATTTATTCAAGAGCAACTTGAACAAAGCCAGCCTTTTAATACAGACCAAATTCACTGTATTTTTAACGTATTGGCAGGCATTGACATGTTAGTTGACAATTTAAAAAATAAACAACCTGTTCTACAATCCATGTTTAATGTAGCATTGTCGAGTAGTCAACAACTTCAAAAAAAGGCAGCTTAATGTCTGAATTATCACTTGCTTATATTTTCCATCATCAACAATTACTGGTTGACCAGAATCTCCAACTACCCAAAGTCGAAAAGTTAGCAAGTGATTTACTTTTCACTCATGATGAGCAAGTCATTGCACGTGACTTGCTTGCTGAGGAACCTATCCCCGAAGGCTTACAACTTGTCCCAATTCGCCAGCTTATTACCAGCTGGTCGAAAGAACAGTTTTTGCAGGCAAGCCGTGCTGTTCAATTACTTGAATGGCGACGTAACCATAAGTTTTGTAGCCACTGTGGACATCCGACAGAAGTTCATCCAACCGAATATGCAATGGTATGCCCTTCTTGTCGCTACCACCAATATCCTCGTGTAAACCCTTGCATTATTACCGTCATTACTCGTGGTGATGATGAAATCTTGCTGGCTAAATCAGTTCATAACAAAACCAATATGTATGGTTTGATTGCAGGTTTTGTTGAGGTGGGCGAAACACTTGAAGAGGCAGTACAACGTGAAGCCTTTGAAGAAGTCGGTTTAAAACTTAAAAATATTCAGTATATGTCCAGCCAGCCTTGGCCATTCCCAAGTAACCTTATGGTGGCATTTCGGGCAGAATATGAGTCGGGTGAAATTAAGCTTCAAGAAGAAGAAATTGCAGATGCCCAATTTTTCAAAATTGATCAATTACCTGAGATTCCGTTTAAAGGAAGTATTGCTCATTCAATGATTATGCAGATTACCCAAGCTGGGTAATCTGCCGTGTTTTAAACGAGACTCTCGTTTAAAACACTTCTTCGAGAAAATGTAAGATCGTTCTTTTCGTTCTGAAATAGTGGCTAATAAAGCTAGAAAGACTGGCCAAAATTGTAATATGTCCAGTTTTAGGAATCACAGCGATATGGCTGTGATTTCCACTCTGTCTTAAAGCCCGATCCAAATCCAACGTATTTTCTTTACCGACAAGCTGATCATTTTCAGCCATGAGCAAGTAATGTTTAATACTATTTTGATTGACGAAATAGTATGGCATCACCTCTTGATAAGAAATACTTTGATCAAAAGCATCTTCTGCAAGTGGATCACCCTTATAATCAAAATGATAAGGTCCAGCTAAACCAAAAATCGCCTTAATATTACCTAAACATTGAATAGGATTTGGTTTTGGGTGATAAACAGCAGACATTACATTAAATGCTCCTGCCGAATGTCCCATAAGCACAACATTTTCTGTAGAAATTTCTAGTTTGTCTTGGTTTTGATGTAAATAATTCAATGCCTGAGTCAGGTCATCAACAAAACTCGGAAAAATATTTTTAGGAGCTAATTGATAGTTGATAACTGCAACGTCATAGCCTTCTTTAGCAAACGTCTCACCAATAAAAAGATAATCTCGCTTATTACCATGTTGCCAAGCACCACCATGTACAAAAACAATAAGAGGCTGATGTGCTAGTTTTTTAACAGATCGATAAATATCCAAACGGTGACGCGGCTTTAGACCATAACGTACATTTGCGACCTGTTCAAAACCATCTTTTGGCGTAAAACGGTTTAAAGCAAAACTCCCCAAATCATAAAGGCGGAACTCTTTATAAAGAGTTCGCGCCTGTTCAATTTTACTTTGTAGTTGTTCAATCAGATTCATATATTACTGTGCATTCGAAGCTGGATCTGTTTGGTCAGGATCAATTGCAACAGGAGTTTGAACTGTTGGTTGAGCAATGACGTTATTAATAATTGGTGTAGTCGTTGCACTAGCAGTACTCGCCGCTGGCGCAGGTGCTAAATCAACGTTATCAATGAGTGTCACAATTTTGGTCACGTTACCAACATTTTGAAGCACATTATTTAAATCATTAATTTCAGCTGTATTTAAACGGCCCATCACATATAAAACACCATCTTCGGTATGGACAAGTACTTTACTGTCCGATACAACTGGCGCTTTCATTAAAAGAGCACGTGTATTTGCAGTTACACCAGCATCTTGCATGATCGTGTTATAGCTGACCTTATTACCCACGGTAATGTAGTTATGTACAGCTTTTACATCACTCATGGCTTTAAGATTGTCTTCTGCCAATTGTTTCAAGTATGGGTCTGGCACTTGTCCTGTTAATAAAACAGTACTATGGAAACTTTCGATATTAATACGTGATTGTTTAAAACGCTGATCAAGCTTATAGAGGTTAATATTCGCTGTACGTTTAATTGAAGAATCAATGAATACCTGACCTAAGCTACGTACACCACTATCTGTTCCGACTGGAGCTGTACCTGTTCCACCAGAAATAAAACTTGCGCAACCTGACAAACTTGCGACACAAAGCGCTGTTACAGCAATACGTTTCAACACTCCACCAGACTCCTATCAATCTCTTCTTGGCTTGATCATAAAACATCGGTTTTAATTTGCTCAAAAGAGTAATGAACTCTTAATCCAAAGTAAATGCATTTTCGATCCATTGCAGATCATAATGGAAATTTGAAAAGTCTTGCTGTACTGTTTTTGCAATTTTCTGTGGAAAATCAAAACAAATCACATCAAAACGACAATAAAAATCCTGATAAGATGGGTAGCGCTGTAAAAAATGCATCGCGGTTTTAATAATTTTCTTCTGCTTTGTTCTTGTCACCATTTCACAAGCCTGTCCATAATTTCCTATAGTACGCGCCTTTACCTCAACAAAAACCAGCTCTTGCCCTCTTTTAACAATCAAATCCACTTCACCACGGCGTGAATGGTAATTACTGGTTACCCATACATAGTTTTGCTTTTGCAACAGGTTTAAAGCCGTTTGCTCTGCCCATTTACCCAACTGCTGCGCTAATAGCATTCTTATCTTCCCCAAATTAAAAGTAGCACCACAGATTTTGATGCTTAAATTATTTCGTTAAATCCACCCGTACTTTCTGATCTAAATTGAACAAATGAAAATCAGATCATTTTGGAAAAGCAAAGGTTGGCAGACTTTGTTCACGCCCAAATCATAATTTCGGGTAAACTACCCCATTAAAATTGTTTATCTGTACGGAGTAAAACCAAATGAGTGCTCAGTTATTCGTTGTAGCCACCCCAATCGGGCACTTAGATGATATGACTTTCCGTGCAATTGATATTTTAAAATCAGTTTCTATTGTAGCTGCCGAAGATACGCGTCAATCAGCACAATTATTTAAGCACTATAATATATCGACTCAACTTACTGCATGTCATGATCACAATGAAAGTAATAAAATTGAGCAGTTAGTTCAAAAATTACTTGCAGGCGATGATATTGCTTTAATTAGTGATGCAGGTACGCCGCTTATTAGTGACCCTGGTTTTAAGTTAGTTCGAGCTGCTCAAGAACATGGTATTAGGGTTGTTCCCGTGCCTGGCGCATGTGCTGCGATTGCCGCTTTAAGTGCAGTAGGTCTACCGAGTGATCGTTTTAGTTTTGAAGGATTTTTGCCATCAAAAGCTTCTCAACGTATTTCTCAATTAGAAAAACTCAAAAATGAAACTCAGACCTTAATTTTTTATGAAGCGCCCCACCGTATTTTAGAGTGTGTAAAAAATATGGCTGAGGTATTTGGTGAAGATCGACCTGTAGGTTTCGCACGTGAAATTACCAAAACTTTTGAAACCATCAAAAAAATGACTTTAAAAGATTTGGTCAGTTTTATTGAAAATGATCACAACCAAGAAAAAGGCGAAATTGTTCTTGTAATTGGCGGCGCACCAGAAAAAACAGATCTGGAACAAGAAAAACTAGATGAGCTTTTAAAGCGCTTACTTCAAGATTTATCTGTTAAAGCGGCATCTCAACTAGCTGCTGATTTAACAGGAGTTAAGAAAAAAGTCGCTTATCAACGTGCGCTTGAGTTAACACAATCTTAATCTTTTGATTAAGCACAGTGATGAACAATAAATAGCCTTCATCATCACTGTGCATGAATTTTGCATAATAATATTAAAGATAAAAATAAGAGTATTTACATGATTGAACAGCTTGGAAAGCTTGGGCCGCATGAAGAGTGTGAACTAGAATTACTACTTTCAGGCGAGAAACCTATCGCTTTGTTTTATGATCTACTACCTACCGAGTTTTTAGAGCATCTCGAGCAAGGTACTTTATCTATGCTGAGTAAAGACATTGAAACCTCTTTACCTTTACCATTTTCAATTATGCTGATCTATAAAAATGCTCCTTTAGCAGATTTAAATGAACTTGTGTTATGTATTGAAAAATCACTAAAGGAGACTCAACTCGAAGATCGCTTAGAACTTGACCGTAGAATCGGACAACTTTTAGGTTACTCAACACAAGATATAGAGTTTTATATTCAGCATGTTTCAAATTTTTATGCCCGCTCACGGACTTAAATTTATCTCAATATCTTTTTTGCTGACTGAACAATTGTTTCAGTTAATACGTCAAGTTGCTGCGACTGTCTTTTCCAGTGGTGCCAATATAAAGGAACATCAAGTTGGGCTTCAGGCATAATATCAACAAGTGTTCCATTTTCGAGTAATGGTTGAACTTGAAGTTCGGGCACCATGCCATAGCCTAAACCTAATTGAATTGCTTTAACGAAAGCATCAGTTGCTGGAATAAAACTATAAGGATAACTTTGCATCGGTAAACCGTATCCTTTTAATAGAACCTCTGAATGCATTAAATCTTTATGGTTAAAAATAACTGCTGGCGTTTTTCTTAATGTGTCTCTATTCACTCCAGCACTAAACCATTTATTTGCAAAATCAGCAGAAGCCAACATTTTATAACGCATTTTTCCTAGTGGTTGAGCTAAACAACCCGACATGACCTGCTCTTCTGCCGAAATACAGGCATTGACTTTTCCTGTCTCCAGAAGAGTGTGCGTGTGAGATTGATCATCAATTTTTAGTTCTAATACTATTTTTTCTTTAAAAAGCGTTTGCTGAATATTTGGTAAAAGCCAAGTAGCTAATGAATCTGCATTTGAAGCCAAAGCAATTTTATAAAATTCGGATTCAGATGATTTTCCCATTAAACCTTGTAATAAATTTTGCTCCATTAACCTCGTATGACGTAAATGTTGTAATAAAGTTTGCCCTGCTTGAGTGAGCACACACGGGCGCCCCCGTATAATTAGAATTTGTCCTAAATACTTTTCTAAAGCCTGTACGCGTAACGAAACTGCAGAAGGCGTAATATATAAATGCTCTCCTGCCGCATCAAAACTTCCCAATTCTGCTACTGCAAGAAAGGCTTCACATTGTTTGCTATCTAACATATAAAACCTAAATTTTTTTTAGCTAAACCTAAATATTCTTAATTTTACTTATTTCTTAATAAAAAGTCAGATAATTCCCACATCTGATTTTTTCACCTTATTGTTATGTTCTCTCTTAGTATATTTTTTAAAGGTTTCGGGATTGGCAGTGGGCTTATCGTAGCAATTGGAGCTCAAAATGCTTTTGTCCTAAAACAAGGACTTAAACAGCAATATGTATTTTGGTTGTGTTTAATCTGCGCTCTGTCCGACTCAATTTTAATTGCCTGTGGTGTATTAGGCTTTGCCGAAATCATGACGGCATCACCTATCTTAATTACCGTAGCTAAATATTTAGGGGCAACGTTTTTATTAGTTTACGGTGCCAAAGCATTTTATGCTGCATTTAAGACTACCCAAAGTATGGACCTTGATAGCAGTCAAAAACAAACATTAACTCAAGCATTAGTGACCTGTCTTGCCTTTACTTGGCTTAATCCTCATGTCTATTTAGACACTATTGTTCTGATTGGTTCAGTTGCAACTCAGCTTGAAGATAAAGTGAGTTTTGCTTTGGGCAGCATTCTTGCCTCTTGGGTTTTCTTTTTTAGTCTGGGCTATGGTGCAAGATTATTAAAGCCACTATTTACCAATCCCAAAGCTTGGAAAATTTTAGATTTCATTATTGGTTGCGTTATGTGGAGTATCGCTATAACCCTCTTGTTTTAACGGCTTAAAATTAAAAAAGGATCATAAAAAGATCCTTTTTTATTACTCTTTAGTATTACGCTTCACTGGCAACTATAACTCTTGCCTGTTTTCTTTCTTGTTGTGACTGTTTTATAACAGCATAGCCAGAAGATACACCCAAGTATGCAATGACAAAGGCAACAAATAAATCGGGAAATACACTGCCTGTTCCAAATACCCCAACCGCCGCTAAAATTACAGCAATATTAGCAATTGAGTCATTTCTACTGCACAACCAAACAGAGCGCATGTTGGCATCACCATCACGGAATGCATAAAGCATAAGCGCCACAGAAACGTTAGCAATTAGAGCCATTACACCAATTGCCCCCATCACCATTGGTTCGGGTGAAACACCATAAAAATACGACCAGACCACTTTCGCAATGACAAAAACACCGAAAGCCGCCATCGTTATTCCTTTAACTAATGCCGCTGTCGCACGCCAATATAAACTCATCGAAAGAACGACTAAAGATAGTGCATAGTTTGCTGCATCTCCGGCGAAGTCCAATGCATCTGCCCAAAGTGAAACAGATTGGGCCTTATAACCTCCCAATATTTCCACCACGAACATTAAGGCATTGATTACAAATGCAATCCATAAAGCTTTTCTAAAACGCGGACTCACTTTCTTTGAAGGAGAACATGTTGAAGCACAACCACATCCAGCCATTTTATTTCCTCAAAAACTCTTTTATAGTGATTAAAAACCCTCGAGTAGCTCCAGAGTCAAGTCTTATGAGTTTTTCTATTGGTCAATTATCAAAAAAAGCGGATATTCCAATTGATACGATCCGTTATTACGAAAAAGTAGGTGTGCTGGACCGTATTCAGCGCTCAGAAAATAATTATCGTGTTTACACCGAACAAACACTTGCAGACCTTTTATTTATTAAGCATTGCCGTGAATTAAATATTTCACTGAGTGATATTAAAACGTTAAAAGAAATGAAAACTCAGCCTAAACAGGCCTGCACAGAAATTGATAATTTAGTCGATAAATACTTAAAAGAAGTATCTGAAAAAATCGAACGATTATTACTTTTAAAAGAATCTTTGATTGATTTAAAACAGCATTGCTCTACCAATCGAACAGTAGATGAATGCGGGATCTTGAGAGAGCTTCAAAACTCTCCTTGAAAATAAAAAAAGCATCACTCATGTGATGCTTTTTAGGATTAATGGTCGCTATGTTCATCTGGAGGAACTTCAGTAATTCTCCCCCCTCGAGCTAAAAATGCGGCAACTTCATCTTCCAGCGCTTGGCGCTGTTTTTGCTTAGCAGTCACAGTCAGTGTTTCTGCCTCAGCAATATCAGTATCATTAATACTGCTTGCTTCTTCATCAGCTGCACCGCTTTCAGCTGCCTTCGCTTCATCTTCATCTACAGCAGAATCTTCTGCATCTTCATAATCATTGATATCTGACATTTTTCACTCCCCAGAATGATTTCTATTGCATCATCGCTATGGTTCTAAGACCTCAGAAATTTAGCAATCTCTTTGCATTTAGCAAAGAGCCAAATTGGTCAAATGTGTATCTTTTTCAACCCAATTGGTAATGATATATAAATGATTGTTTAAAAAATATCTACTGATATTTATTTAGACCAGTAGAGCATAAACTTCGTAATTATTTTAACGACTATACTGGGTGTTTTGTAAAGACCCTAAACCGTTTGCTTGTTGCATAAAACGCTCTTTTAAGAAGGAAATTTGTTCAACTTGCTTGAGTCCCACATTCCGAGCCCAGATAAATGGAAATAGCTCACTACTTTCCAACCAGCCAATTGCCGACATGCTATGCATCATTGCGTCATTTTGGCCTTTACGGCGATGCTCATAACGCAACAATGTCTGTTCATTTGCCCATACACCACGCGCTAAATCATGTAGTAATGCATCACAGAGTACAGCCGCATCTAAACAACCAATATTTACGCCTTGTCCAGCAAGTGGATGGATAACATGTGCTGCATCCCCAATTAAAGCTAAACCAGCTTTCACATACTGTTTTGCAGCGCGCGCTTTGAGCGGGAATTGGGCTCTTGAACGTACATCTAATACTTCACCCAACATATGTTGGCTTTCTCGAGTTAAAAGCCGCATAAATTCATGATCGGTTAAAGCAGAATATTCATCGGCATAATCATCAGGTAGTGTCCAGACAATTGACTGCCAGTAGCCATTTTCACTTTCTTCAAGACTAGCCATCGGCAAATAAGCTAAAGGCCCTGTAGGTAAGAAAATTTGACGAGCAACATGATTGTGGGGTTTAGATGTTTTAATGGCACAACTAATCGCTGCCTGCTTGTAATCTAAGACATCTAGATCAATAAAGGCCTGTTCTCGTACAAATGAATTGGCACCATCTGCCCCAATCAGCAGTTTTGTTTTAAGTGTCGTACCATCTGCCAATTGAATATGCCAACACCCAACTCCCTGCTCAATCCGAGTCACGCGAACTTGAGTGCGATAGTCTGTTAACTGCTCAAGCATTTTTTGTTGAATAGCAACATTCAACACACTTGGCTCAACCATAGAACCCAAGGTCTGTTCTGGCATTGGTCTTTGTAAGGACTCGTGACCAAAATTAATTTCACCATAGCCATTCAGATTCCACACTTGCATGCCTGTATATGGCATTTGACGTGCTAGATCATCCCAAACATTAACAGTTTTAAGTAAATGAATGGTCGCTTGGCTCAGTGCTAAAACACGTGGGTTCATCACACTTAGTGTTTTTTCAACATCCAGTACAGGAGCAGCATCAAGCACAGTAGGCTGTACACCACCTTGCGCAAGTAATAAAGCTGTTAAACCACCAACCAGTCCACCACCAACAATGACAACATCTAGTACTTCACTCATGCTTTTAACCCCATTGCATAGTTCGCTACCAGTGGTTTAACACCCGGAATGACATCAAATGCAATTAATCCCGTATTACGAATTAATTTTAATAATGGATTTTGGTTACTAAAACCACGAACCACGGTGTCACAGAACTTAATTACTCGCTGTTGATCTGACAAACGGGCTTGTTCATAAGCCAGTAAATTATCTGGGTTACCAATATCATCAGAAGCGGTTAGCTGATTCACTAAATAACGCACTAAAACATCCGCATCACGTAGACATAGGTTAAAACCTTGTCCTGCAACAGGATGGATTGTATGCGCCGCATTCCCCATTAAAATAACGCGTCCGACTGCTTGTTTATGTGCAAGCACTTGTGAAAGCGGATAACTAAAGCGTTTACCCGTCTTTTCAAATTTACCCGCTCTGTCACCATAAGTTTTTTGCAAAGCATCTAAAAAGTGTTGGTCGTTTTCTTCACCTAACCACTCACCTTCAGTGCCTTTTTTAACAGGCCATACAACCGAACGGCGATATTCGCCCGGTAAAGGCAATAAAGCTAAAGGACCTAATGCGCTAAAACGCTCAAAACCGACTTGTTCATGTGGTTTTGAAGTCTGAACGGTAGTGACAATTGCAACCTGATCATAATCATGAACATCTACACCAACGCCGATAGCCTGACGACAGAAAGAGTCACATCCATCTGCGGCAATTAATAGCTTTGACTCAAGTTTTAAAACTTCATCACCACGCTTGGCCTCAATATGTACTTGCTCAGCATCTTGAGTTAAAGCAGTCACTTGAACGCCATCAATCAGCTCAATCAAAGGCTGCTGACGTACTTGAGTCAATAAAACACGACCGAGCCAAGCATTTTCAATCACCTGCCCAAAGCTTTCGACTTTTTCTTGTTCTGCAATTAATCGTGCCTTACCAAAACTGCCTTGTTCAGTAATGTGAACTTGTAGAATTGGAGTCGCGTGCTGCTGTAATGCATCCCATAACCCCAGCTTCTGATAAATCTGGACGCTACGACGCGATAAAGCCGTATTACGCACATCGAAACTGGAATGATAAGGGGCAACATTTTGATCATCATAGTTTGGGTATTTCACAGCTTCTAACAGCTTTACTGCAATATTAGCCTTCGCCAGCATGAGTGAAAGGCTAAGTCCAACCATTCCCCCACCTACAATAATCACTTGTTGTTGCATCTAGTTGTGCTCCTTTGGCGAATACGTTTAATTATGATTTAGCTTGCGCCATTAAATGTTCAATATCTGCAATATTTTTAACTACATCAGCAGTTAAAACTCGCGGACCTTTTGATGTTGCGACCACATCATCTTCAATACGGATGCCAATACCACGCCATTTTTTATCTACAGTTTCATCGTCTGGTGCAATGTATAGGCCTGGTTCAACGGTAACGACCATACCTTCTTCATATTGACGCCAGTCTTCACCTTTTTTGTAAGACCCGACATCATGTACATCCATTCCTAACCAATGGCCTGTACCATGCATATAAAACTGACGGTATGCTTCAGTTTCGATAAGTTCGTTAATATCACCTTTGAGCAAACCTAACTCAATTAGGCCTTCGGTTAAAATTTTAACGGCTACTTCATGAGGCTCACGGTACGAATTACCAATGCGTACTGCATCAATCGCCGCATATTGAGAAGCCAATACAACTTCATATAATGCTTTTTGTTCAGCACAAAACTTACCATTGACCGGAAAAGTACGGGTAATATCTGACGCATAGAACTCATATTCACATGCAGCGTCAATTAAGACTAAATCACCGTCTTTAAGAGGTTGGTTATTTTCAACATAGTGCAAAATACAGGCATTAGCCCCACCACCAACAATACTGTTATAAGATGGGACACAGCCGTTTTGCCCAAATATATAATTGAGCTCGGCTTCAAGCGCATATTCCATCATACCTGGCCGTACCATCTGCATCGCACGAGTATGTGCCTGAGCACTAATTTTTGAAGCAGTTTGCATCAGCTCAAGTTCTTGTGGTGACTTGATTAAACGCATTTCATCAACAATACGGTCGAGCTGTACCAGTTGAGCTGGAGCACCTTGATGTCGATGCTCAGCATCTGCTTTTTTAATCCACTGGCTCACTCGTGCATCAAACGCAGCATTTTGCCCAATCCGATAATAAAGGCGTTCTTTATTTAATAACTTTTCAATAATTTCTTCATCAAGCAGATCAATTGCATAGGCTTCATCTGCATCATAGTCTTCGATTGCACCGTCAATTCCGGCACGGTAACCATTCCAGATTTCCATCTCGCGGTTACGTTCACGGCAAAAAAGACTATAGCTATAGTCAGTTACATCCTCAAAAGTTTCAATAACTGCAACTGCTTCAGGCTCAGCAAAGCCCGTCAAATAGAAAAAACTACTATCGGCACGGAATTTATAATCCGCATCACGATTACGGTACATCTCCTCACGCGTTGCAATAATTGCAATACTGTTAGGACCCATTTTTTCTGCTAAACGGTCTCTACGATGTTGAAAATCAGCTTGAGGCAATTTCATAATGATCTACTTGATTTAGAATTTTAAAGTCAAAAAATAAAATACAACCAATAACACATCGCCTCAATTAGCTTGGACGATGTGGTGTGAACATTTCTACAATATTCTGATCTGTACCTAGAGCCGCAGTTTTACTTTTTGCATGAAAGTTTTTCAATAATGAACTTTCAGCTACAGTGATTTTTTTTCTGCCAATAGACAAGCTCACAGGGATTAAGCGTACAAATTCATACAATTCTTCGTAACTGCTTTCGCCTTCCTCATCATTGTCAGAATCTTCAAATTCTACTGCAGCAACATCTTGAAGGTGTTCAATCAATTCGCGCTCATCACCACGAACATGACCCGATGCCAAACCAAAGCCTAACACAACACCAGCACACCAATCAGATAATGCTTGCACACGCTCTTGAAGTAAATGTTCATCATCTGGAAGCATTGGTAAATAATCTAATTCATCTTCAGATAAAGCATGAACCACATCTTCTGCTTCGTCAGTCAAAAGCGCTAAAGCATCTTCACTTAACTCTGGCACATTAAGGGTTGTTAAAATTTGTGACCATTCTTCGCGCGTAGGCGCTTCTGTCACACAAACAATACCTGTTAATAGACCATGTAACTCACTAGGGCTTGAAATTTCTTCAATTCCTTCAAAATGAGCGTTCCAATCTGTCCAGCCTGAAATATCGTCTTGCATTCGTTTATCCAATCTCTATACTTTGTATATATTACCTTTGATTGCAATTCTGTGCGACCTCGTTATGTTAGAACAATTACAGCGGCTACAAGCGCATATTAGCGTTTTAAAAACACGCTTACATCATTTAGAGAGTGAACATGCGGCACTCTCGGAAGCTAAAGAACTGGCTGAAACAGAGCATCACGCACAAGTTGTGCAAAAAAATAGTATTATCACTAAAAAACAAGAGGAAATTGAGTCGGTAACTGAGCAACTTTCTCAGTTAAAAGGCCAATTTCAACAATTGAATCAAGATGCTAACACACTTGCCGAACGTTATAGCCGATTAGAAAAAAGTACGACTGATTTGAAAAATCGTTTTCAAGAAATTCTTGCAGAACGAAATGAATTACGTGTTGCAAAAGAGAAGTTACAAGCTCACCAGCGTCAAACCCAACAAGAGCTGCATGATTTACAACAAGATCGTGACCGTTTGTTACAAAAAAATGAGCTTGCCAAATCAAAAGTTGAAGCCATTATTCAGCGTTTAGGAATTTTAGGCACTGCTCAAGATCAACACGCTCAAGAAATCCAGCAACTTGCCCATCCTAATGCTGAAACTGGTGAGGAGATCCAATCATGAGTGAACAAGTCATGGTAGAGCTTAGGCTGATTGAGCAGACTTTTAGACTCGCGACTACCTCAGATAAAAAAGATGAACTTGAACGCGCAGCGCAACTTCTCAATGAGAAATTTAATGACATGCGCCGTAGTGCCCCACGTGTTGAGCACAACAAACTAGTCATTATGGTCGCTCTACAGTTAACTCAAGAAGTGCTAAGCCTTAATAAATCTTTGCAGGAATACACTCACTGTGAACGCCTACTGCAAGCGATTTTAGAAGATGTGGAACAGGTTATTTAAACAAGCTTTGATTACGACAAAATGCCTTGCTCTATAAATCATAGATGCAAGGCTTTTTTTATTTTGACTATCAACTACAGTTGAATATCGTTTTATCTACTTTCAATGTACAAAGCTTCATCAAACGCAAACTAAGTTTACAGTTCCATAGGCTCAAGTGATTGCCAACATAGTTAGATCGGTTATACTTAAGCTATCTCTGGGATGTTCGCCAGCGGGTCTATTCCCCTGCCGATACTTAAACTTATGGATTGCGTTCTGTATATTTAGAGTGTATGCCTACCTTCGAGTAGGAAACCCAGCAAGTATACGTCGCGTCCACCTTGAACTCATCGGGTTCAGGGTAACGACACATGCAGCGGCATCTTCGGAGCATTTATTTTTAATTAAATAATAAAATTCCAAAAATTTATTTCAATTAGCCTTTCAATACAGACCTGTCGGTACGATATTTTTCTCATGCATTCAATAATGCATAACGTTATTATTTTAGAGATGAATTACTCTCTGCCTTCAAAATTACTTTTCTTTTCCACTCAGGCACTCTTGATACCAAGCTGTTTGAAAATCTTCTATCGCTTTTCGTTTAAAGAAGCTGGTCTTGAATACTTCGGTTGAGTAAGCAGAAGTAATTAAATCTTGATAAAGTTGTTTTGCCTTTCGATCTTCAAGACTATTCGCTATATGCTGCAAGTCTTCAGATGGGACTTTTTGTTGACGCGCTTCCATGACAATATAAGAAACTTTCTTTACCACATTACAAATTTCGGGGTCATTTACACTTTCATCGGCATAACAGCTAAAAGCTAAAAAACTAAGAAAAAATAATTTAAATTTCATATACCTACCTTATTTTTATAGCTTTGAATTAATTACAGAATTTTATTATTAATAAAGAAATAGGAAATTGATCCCTATTTCTTTTAAAGGTGTTTATGCTGGATTAATCACATAAAAATAAATAATTAGACCTACTAAAACGGTTGAAGCGATCGTTAAGTATGTACCAACTGTATTAAAACTCTGTAAGAACTTTAAGATTTCCATATCTAAATCCCCTAAACTTTCACTTATAAAGATAGAAGAAAATTTATCACAACCCAATAATGCCAATCAATTCACATTTATCTGATTTTTTGAGATTAAAATCAAAACAAACTTATTGAGTGCATCTAATCGCAAAAGCATCCTTATAGTAGTCCGTTGCACTTTTCAAATCCGATAATAATTTCTCTTCGGTATAAGGTTTAGGCGAAATTTTTATTAAGGCAGGCATATATTGGGTCTTATAAACTTCTGGATAGTCATGACATAAGATTTTGACTTTAACTTCTTGCGGTGTATTCGGGTTATCTAGTTGATCTAAAAACTCTCCTATTTTACGATCTGATTCTTCAAATTGAGCTTTATAGTCAACTTCAGCAGCTTCAGGTTCTGTTTGTTTTGTACACCCACCAAGTAGCAGACTAGCGCTTATTGTAATGGTTAAAATTTTTAACTTCATAGGCTTAACAATTTCACATTCATCCTTTTAAATATTCTTATCTGATTAAATGTAAATAAATACTGGTAATACGTAAAGAAATAGAATTTTTTATCGCTAAAGAAAATACCTTGTATCAAGTAAATTTAAAGTTATTTCTTAATTAGTTCTCTATTTCCATAAATCTTAAGAAAAATAGGTATAATTTTGCTCGACTGATCTCAAATCTTTGTTAGATTTACGCATGAATGAACTTAGTTTTATTAGAAAAAATTTAAGATCTAAAAGACGCTCTTTGTCCCCATTGGAGCAAAAAAAAGCTCAGCTTAATGTTCTCCATCATTTAAACAGTCTTGCTATTTTTCATTCATCAAAAAAAATTGGTTTATATTTACATGCCTTCGGAGAAGTTCATACAGATCTGATCATAAAGTTATGTTTTCAAAAAAATAAACAAGTTTATTTACCTATGATTTGTTCTATAAACCAACGTTTAGTCTGGGTAAGAATATCTAAAAACCAATATGTAAATCGACGTTTTTCTCATCATCCATTGGGTATGAAAGAACCCATGGCAACAAGAGGAAAACATGTATCAAAACTTGATTTACTGTTAATGCCACTTTTAGCTTGTGATCAATACGGTACGCGTATTGGGATGGGAGGGGGCTATTATGACCGTACATTGGCTAGTGCAAAACATAAGCCTTATCGTTTGGGAATGGCTCATCAATTTCAATTTATTGGACATACTTTAAAACGTCAAAGTTGGGATCAACCCTTAGATGCTTTACTCACCCCTCAACATATTTATTATTTTAAAAGATAATATTTATAGAAAATTAAAATTAGTCTTAAGTTTTTAATGCCCCCTAAAATCATAAAAGTAACCACCCTAAGGATGGTTACTTCTACGTGACAGACCGATTTACCAACTTATACTAACACGGCTATTTAATGTTCAATATTAAATAAGTTTTGCATTATTGTTAATTATACAATGCCGACAAATGACATAAGAAAATGGTTATTTTCCATCCAAACGTCTTTTTTACTATATGAATATTTCATAATTATTAAGCTAAATTACCTATCCTTTCTACAAAATTTTATTCTTCTTAAGAATTAATCCATTGATTCATAATATTTTAATAAAAAAGTTGACTAAATTAGTCATTTTTTCCACATTTTCTATAGAGAGGCCCTTGTAATTTTTGAAATACACATCACTATAAAAAACATGGCAACCTCGTTGTCACTCATTAGGAGTGCCCATGTCTGAACTTATTATGAATGAAAAAACTGACTTAGAGCCTCAGGTTCCAAGTGTATTACCACTTTTAGCGTTACGTGATGTAGTGGTCTACCCACACATGCAAATTGCGTTATTCGTGGGTCGTGAAAAATCGATCAATGCAGTTGATGTGGCTCGTAACAGTGACAATTTAGTATTTGTAGTTGCGCAAAAAGATTCGCTTACAGAAGAAATTGATCACGATAACCTTTATCAGTACGGAACTGTCGCTAAGATTGTTCAAGTCGTAAATCATGAGAATGATGAAAACTGCATTAAAGTACTTATTGAAGGTTTACATCGCTCTAAACTTGAAAAGATTATCGATGAAGATAGTCATTTGACTGCTGAACACAGCTTAAGTCCAATGACAATTAACGTAGATAAAGCTACTCAAGAAACTCGTTTGCAAGAGTTGCGTACTTTATTTGCTCAATATGCTGAAGCAAAATTACGTAATGCACGCGAACTCGTTGCTGCGGCTAATAAAATTGAAGACTTGCTACAACTCATGTTCTTCGTAGCAACACGTGTGCCTCTAAATATTGAAATTAAACAGAAGTTTTTAGAGCACGATGAGTTTGAAGCACATTTGCAAGAGCTTATGAGCTACTTGGTAAATCAATCTGCTGAACAGCAAATTGAACAAACTTTGCATGACAGCGTAAAACGTCAAATGGAAAAAAACCAACGTGAATACTTTCTAAATGAAAAAATGAAAGTCATTCAACGTGAACTTTCTGACATGAATGGCGGTGCTGAAGATGACGTTGCTGAAATAGAGAAACGTCTTGCTGAAGCTGATTTACCTGAACACGTACGTAAAAAAGCTGAAGCTGAGTTCCGTAAGCTTAAAGCAATGCAACCAGCGTCTAGTGAAGCAGCTGTTGTACGTAACTATCTAGAAGTAATTTTAGATACGCCGTGGAATAAAGCGAGTAAAGTGAGTATCAACCTTGCGAAAGCACAGGAAATTCTCGATACAGATCACTACGGTTTAGATGACGTAAAAGACCGTATTGTTGAATACCTAGCTGTTCAGTCGCGTGTTAAAAAGCTTAAAGGTCCGATTCTATGTTTAGTAGGCCCTCCTGGTGTAGGTAAAACTTCACTTGGTGAGTCTGTCGCGAAAGCAACAGGTCGTGAATTTGTTCGTATGGCACTTGGTGGTGTACGTGACGAAGCTGAAATTCGTGGTCACCGTCGTACTTATATTGGTGCGATGCCAGGTAAAATTGTGCAATCTTTAACAAAAGTTGGCGTGAAGAACCCATTGTTCTTACTCGACGAAATTGACAAGATGGCGCAAGACTACCGTGGCGATCCTGCTTCTGCATTGCTTGAAGTATTAGATCCATCACAAAACAGTAAGTTCAACGATCACTATTTAGATCTTGATCTTGACCTATCTGAAGTGATGTTCATCTGTACTGCAAACAGTATGAATATTCCAGAAGCCTTGCTTGACCGTATGGAAGTTATTCGTCTACCGGGTTATACCGAAGATGAGAAAGTTAACATTGCTGAACGTTACCTTGTTCCAAAAGCAATTAAGAACAATGGTCTACGTCCAAAAGAATTAACAATTCATGAAGAAGCGATCCGTGACATTGTTCAACGTTATACACGTGAAGCTGGTGTACGTAGTTTAGAACGTGAAGTGTCTAAAATTGCACGTAAAGTGGTAAAAGAAGCAGTAAGTAAAAAGTCTAAAAACTTACAACTTGATGTGACTTCTGCCAATCTTCCAGAATACTTAGGTCCACATAAGTTTGACTTTGGTATCGCAGAAGATGAAGCACAAGTAGGACGCGTAAATGGTCTAGCTTGGACATCTGTAGGTGGTGAGTTACTTACCATTGAAGTTGCAGCTGTCAAAGGTAAAGGTAAATTCATTACGACTGGTTCACTCGGTGACGTAATGAAAGAATCTATTACTACAGCAATGACTTTAGTGCGTACACGTGCCGATGAATTAGGTATTGAAGCTTCTCGTTTTGAAGAAACTGATGTACACGTTCATTTACCTGAAGGTGCAACACCAAAAGATGGTCCATCTGCTGGTTTAGCATTAACAACTGCGCTTGTATCGGCATTTACAGGTATTGCAATTCGTCCTGATATTGCAATGACTGGTGAAACAAGCTTAGGTGGTCGTGCAATGCGTATTGGTGGCTTAAAAGAAAAACTTCTTGCAGCACACCGCGGTGGAATTAAGCTCGTCTTCATTCCTCAAGACAACGTTCGAGACTTAGCAGAAATTCCTGCGAATGTTAAAGAAGGTTTGGAAATCAAAGCTGTGAAAAGTATTGATGACATCTTACCTTTAGCATTAGTTTCGATGCCAAAGCCTTTACCTAAAACACCGATTGTAAAACCGGTGGAAGGTTCAAAAGCAGCACGTCACTAATTAAAAAATAAAAAAGAGAGAGCTTCGGCTCTCTTTTTTTTGTTACACAATTTGATTGAAAAATATCCAACCATCCTCATAATAGGTAATAAGAGTATTTAAATAAATGAGTACTCTTAACTATCTAATTCTTAGATAGCCTTGTTTTTATTCTCTATGATCATCTGAACTCCAGACAGATGATCATTTGATCGCAGTCCAACACTGTTTTTTGGACTGCGTTTTTTATGCCAGCTTTTTAGATCGTCAGATACTTTCATTCATCAGGTATAATGCGCCAGCTGTATTTGAATGAATAGATAACATGAAAATTCGTATTCTGACCATTGGTCAAAAAATGCCTGCTTGGGTTCTTACTGGTTTTGAAGATTATTTCAAACGCATCCAACCTTTTGTTCAAACCCAAGTTATTGAACTACCTATGGCCAAACGTGGTAAGAATGATTCAGAAGCGGATATTTTAAAGTATTGCCAAATTGAAGGCGAAAGTATTTTAAATGCTTTAAAACCGAATGAAACCTTAATTGCTCTTGAAGTTGGTGGTCGGGAACTAAGTACAGAAAAATTAGCTGATACAATGAAACAATGGATGCTTGAGGGTAATGATGTAGCACTTGCGATTGGCGGTCCAGATGGTTTGTCAGATCAGGTACGTAAAGCTGCCGCTTGGCATTGGTCACTTTCAAAACTTACGATGCCCCATCCGTTGGTACGTGTTTTATTAATCGAGCAACTATATCGGGCCATGAGTATTAATCACAATCATCCTTATCACCGTGCATAAAAGGAACAAACGTTTCATTTTAAGAACAATCCGTTGAAATCTGGATACTTTTAACATGTCCTGATTTTGGCATAATGACTATTATTCTGCTTTTCAACTCAGGTGTAATGAAATGGAACTACAAACCCTTCCTGGACTGTTTATTTCCCATGGCTCGCCCATGCTTGCACTTGATCCAGAACAAGTGGGACCTGCTCTACACCGTTTAGGCACAAATCTTCCTATACCTAAGGCAATCATTGTGATGTCTGCGCACTGGGAAAGTAAAGCACTTGAAGTGAGCATTTCGACTCGTCCTGAAACATGGCATGACTTCCGTGGATTTCCTAAAGAGTTATATGAAATTCGCTACAGTGCGCCTGGCGAACCAGCATTAGCAGAAGAAATCTTAAAATTATTGGCCGATGCTCACTTTGTTGCACATGCCAATAATACCCGTCCTCGTGATCATGGCGTATGGATGCCTTTATTGCATATGTACCCAGATGCAGACATTCCTGTAGTCGAAATTTCTTTGCCATCAAATTTAAGTGCACAAGAAATTTATCGTATAGGACAAACGCTTACCCCTTTACGTGATAAACAAATCTTACTCATTGGTTCAGGAAGTATTACTCATAATCTTGCAGAGTTATCTTGGCAAGGAGACAACTCTAAAGTTCCTGAATGGGCTTCAACTTTTAGAAATACTGTCGTTAATAAGCTTTCCCATCAAGATTATGATGGAGTTTTAGACTGGCAATCACTGCCGTTTGTGAAACGCAACCACCCTACGCTTGAACATTTTGCACCTTTGTTTTTTGCTATGGGTACAGGCAATCGCTTTACGATTGTTCATAGTAGCTTCACAATGGGCTCATTAGGAATGGACATCTATCGTTTTGATTAATTATTAAGAAATACCCCGTTTTGCGGGGTATACCATTATTTTTGTTGAAAATTAGAATAATTTACAAACTTATACATTTTAAAAACCGAAACAATCAAATGTTTACATTTTCTTTTTTTAAGAATGTTTTAAGCTTATTACTGTTGTTTTTTTACTTGAAGTTTTTAAATGAAAATTAAATATTTAATTCTTGCGTTATTACCTTTTTCTTTGATGGCGTGTCAAACAGTTACTAATACTCCTGCTCCAATTGTTTCTGAGCAACAACAAAACCTTGCAACCACTTTAGGTGAATATGCATGGACTTATCAAAATGTAAAAGCTTCTAAACCACTTATTCTTAACTTTAATGCAGATGGTAAATTAGCCATTAATACGGGCTGTAATGGCCAAGGCGGTACTTGGAAAGTTGAAGGCAACCAACTTGTTACTTCTAATCTTGTTTCAACGATGATGGCTTGCCAAGATGATTTAATGAAACAAGAACAACTTTCTACTAGCATCTTTAATGAAGCAAAATTACCAATTGAAATTAGCAACACTAATGGTCAGGTGATTTTAACGGTGACAGATAAAACTGGTCAAAAACACATTTTCCAAGGTCAAAAAGCAGTTAATACTCAAGCTTTAACAGATTACTCTTGGTCATATCAGCCTGAAAATACTAAAAAGCCAATCGTTCTTAACTTTACAAATGATCGTTTATCTATCGCAACAGGTTGTAACCGCCAAGGAACAACTTGGAAAGTTGAAAATAATACGATTGTAACAGCTGACGTAATGTCGACAATGATGGCATGTGAACCTGCTTTAATGAAACAGGAACAGTTCTCTAGCAGCCTCTTCCAAAAACGTGCAGTTCCGTTTGAACTCAATACTACAAATGTTGATCAACCAACATTGACAGTATCTGATGCTCAAGGTCAGAAATATACTTTCACTGGTAAAATGACACCTGAAGCAAAATATCAATCTGAAGGAAAAACAGTTTTCCTAGAAGTTGCTCCAGAAACTAAATCTTGTACTGGTGTTGCGCCACAAACTTGTATGCAAGTTCGTGAAATTAAATATGATGACAAAGGTGTTAAAACTTACGCTGACAAAAACTGGTCATTATATTACGGTCAAATCGAAGGGTTTGAACATAAACCGGACCAACGCGTAATTTTGCGTGTAAAACGTTTTGAAGTGAAAAACCCAGCTGCAGACCAATCTAGTCAAGCAGATGTATTAGATATGGTTGTAGAACAAGAGTTAGTTAAAAAACCTAAAAAATAAGTTTTTAGACTAAAAAAATCCGATGCTTATGCATCGGATTTTTTATTTCTATCTTAGAAAATACCTTGAGCAAGCATTGCATCAGCAACTTTTACAAAACCTGCAATATTGGCACCGTCTACATAGTTCACACTACCGTCTTCTTTAGTACCATATCTTACACAGTTGGCATGAATGTCTTTCATAATTGCATGTAAACGTTCATCGACCTCAGCATGGGTCCAGCCTAAACGAATTGCATTTTGAGACATTTCTAAACCAGAAGTTGCCACACCACCCGCATTAGATGCTTTACCTGGCGCATACAAAATTTTAGCTTCAATAAAATGTTCAACTGCTTCAAGTGTAGATGGCATATTAGCGCCTTCAGCTACACAAATGACACCGTTAGAAATAAGTGTTTTAGCGTCCTCACCTGTTAATTCATTTTGCGTAGCACATGGCAAAGCAATATCGACAGGAATATGCCAAGGCGTTTTTCCTTCAAAATATTCAAAACCATGTTTAGAAGCAAACTCGGAAATACGACCACGTTTAACGTTTTTTAGTTCCATTACTTCAGCAAGTAACTCATCTGTAAAACCATTTTTTAAATAAACTGTGCCGTTTGAGTCCGACAAGGTAACAACCTTTGCTCCTAAGAACATTGCTTTTTCCGCCGCATATTGTGCGACGTTACCAGAACCTGAAACAGAAACAGTTTTACCAGCAAAAGATTGTCCACGGGCTTTAAGCATTTCTTCTGCAAAATAAACCGTACCATAACCAGTTGCTTCAGGACGCATTAAGCTACCACCAAATGAAATTCCCTTACCGGTAAAGACACAAGCGGTGTCATTACTCAGCTTTTTCATCATACCTGCCATATAACCAACTTCACGCGCACCCACACCAATGTCACCCGCAGGAATATCCGTATTTGGCCCTAAATGGCGATAAAGCTCAATCATGAGTGCCTGACAGAATCGCATAATTTCAGCATCAGATTTACCTTTAGGATCAAAATCTGAACCACCTTTCCCGCCACCCATTGGTAAAGTAGTAAGTGAGTTTTTAAAAGTCTGCTCAAAACCTAAAAATTTTAAAATTGATAGATTGACCGACGGATGGAAACGCATTCCACCTTTGAATGGACCAATTGCTGAATTGTATTGAACGCGGAAAGCACGGTTAACTTGAGTCTGGCCTTGATCATCCATCCATGAAACACGGAATTGAATCACACGCTCTGGTTCAACCAAACGTTCTAGTAATCCCTGCTCTGCATATTCCGGATTTTTTTCAATAAATGGCCACAAACTCGTCATGACTTCTTCGACAGCTTGCAAGAACTCAGGTTGATGCGGATCACGCGCTTGCACGTAATTCAGGAATTCATTCAGGTTGTTGTATTTCAATGCACGGTCCTCAGCATAGTAATGAATTAAATTGGTGCAATACATTTTTAAATGCATCATTTAGCAGCAAAATATTAAATCCCTTTCCATCAATTTTAACAATACTTATTTTAAATTATTTTATTTATCTTAATTATCAAAAACTTATTTTTAGAAAAACTACTTAAAAATAAGAAATAGTCATTTATCTTTTCATTTTTATTGATCTATTATTGTGCAATATTAGCTACATTTTAGGTCAATCAAAAAGCCAATAAATTCGTTAAAATCCATTGACCTTACTTAGGTTTTTCTTCATTATCGCATCGTTTTAACCAAGCTATTTGCCCACTATGAATTCATCTATTTCTCTCATACGCGAGATTGATGCGTTATTACCACAGACTCAGTGTGGTTTATGTGGACATCGTGATGGATGTCTACCCTACGCAAAGTCGATTGCTGAAGGTGAAGAAGCAAATAAATGCGTTCCAGGTGGACAGCCTGTAGCCGATGCACTCGCAAATCTATTAAATCGTCCTGTGTTAACCGCTGAAACTAGTGTATGGCCTGTGCAGGTCGATGGGCGCCCTCAGCGAATGAAGGCGATTATTCGGGAAGATGAATGTATTGGTTGTACCAAATGTATTAGTGCTTGCCCTGTAGATGCTATTATTGGAAGTGGTAAGCTCATGCATACCATCTTGACTGACTTATGTACAGGTTGTGAGTTATGTATTCCACCTTGTCCGGTAGATTGCATTGATTTGGTCGAAGACACGCAAGCATTACCAAATGAGCAACAGCGTATTGCTGAACAAAATGATTTAAGACAACGTTATTACGCTCACATTCAGCGCGAAGAAAAACGTCGTACTCACCGTAAAGGGCCTGTAGTACGTGCTGAAATTGATACCCAACTGTTTGCCCAGTTCTCTCAGGCACTTGATGAAGTACCTTCAATTGAGCTCATCGAGAAACCCAAAGAAGTTGTGTCAACTGATGCAAAAACTACAATTGAGTTAGCGAAAATTCGTACGCAAATTAAGAAACTGGAAAAACAACTCAGTGTACGTGAAGATGCTAAAAAACGTCTTCAACTTGAAGAACTTCAACAGCAACTCATGCAATTACAGGAGGTCTGAATGGCCGTCAAGAATATGACGAAAAAGCAGATTCAAATTTTCTTTGAACGCCTTCGCGAACAACGACCTTCACCTCAAACCGAGTTAAAATATTCATCTCCATTTGAGCTACTTATTGCAGTTATGTTGTCAGCTCAAGCGACCGACGTAAGTGTTAATAAAGCAACTGATAAACTCTACCCTGTGGCGAATACAGCTGAAAAAATCTATAACTTAGGCGTAGATGGGTTAAAGGAATATATCAAGACAATTGGTCTCTATAACGCAAAAGCCGAAAATGTCATCAAGACCTGTAAGATTTTAATGGAACAATTTAACGGCGAAGTTCCAAGCAACAGAAAAGATTTAGAAGCTTTACCAGGTGTCGGGCGTAAAACAGCCAATGTTGTTTTAAATACAGCTTTTGGACAACCAACTATGGCTGTCGATACCCATATTTTCCGAGTGGGTAATCGAACTGGCTTAGCCGTAGGTAAAAATGTACTTGAAGTTGAGCACCGCTTAATTAAAGTCATTCCCAAAGAATTTATTTTAGATTCACATCACTGGCTCATATTACACGGTCGTTATTGTTGTATCGCCCGTAAACCTAAATGTGCAGAATGTGTTGTTGCAGATGTCTGTAACTGGCCTGATCGCTTTGAATTTGGCGCACAAAAGCAAATTGCCATTAAAAATATTGAAGCTTAAAAATATGGTTGGGTATAGGGATCATACCCAATCAAACTTACTTTAGACGTTTTTTTTCATTACGCTCTTCTTTTACTTGTTTTTGAACCTGTCTTAGCATTTTGTAGCTTTGAAAAGCCAAAAATATTACTAGTGCCAGACTCAGCAATACCACCAAAATCAATATGATTTTCATATTGTTCTCCTGCACCTAATGAAAGAAATGAGCCCTCACAAAGAGGGCTCATTATCACAAACAATATTAAATTATTTGTCTAAGATGTTGAACAAATCTTTTTGTACATCTTCAATTGTACGCAAGCCATCAAGCTTGTCATAAGTTGGAGCATTTTCACCAGAAGCAGCACGGCCTTGATAGAAACCAACCAATTGCTCAGTTTCAGTGTGATAAGACGCTAAACGCTTACGGATTGTTTCTTCTTGGTCATCTGGACGTTGAACAAGATCTTCACCAGTTTCATCATCTTTGCCTTCCACTTTAGGTGGATTGTATACAGTGTGATAAACACGGCCAGAAGCTGGATGCTGACGACGACCAGAAAGACGTTTTACGATTTCTTCATCAGGAACATCAATTTCAATCACGTGATCAATGCTAATCCCTTCTTTTTCCAGAGCTTCAGCTTGTGGAATAGTACGTGGGAAACCATCGAAAATGCAGCCATTTGCACAGTCAGGTTGAGCAATACGTTCTTTTACTAAACCGATAATAAGTTCATCTGAAACCAAACCACCAGATTCCATTACACTTTTAGCTTTTAGACCTAATTCAGTACCTTCACGAATCGCAGCACGGAGCATATCACCGGTTGAAATTTGTGGGACATTGTAGCGCTTACAGATCAACTGAGCCTGAGTCCCTTTGCCTGCTCCAGGTGGTCCGAGTAAAATAATGCGCATAAAAAACATCCTCATTTAAAACAATGAATATGAAGTCCGGCAGAAAAAGTCTCGTTAATCTTCAATAGATCCTGCCTGACATCGAATTATAAGAAAGCCACAAACAAATGTATTGTACCAGCAATAAATCCGGTTACCCCACCTAGTACAATAAGAATCCACTCATCCTCCTGAAATGCAGGACGTAATAAATTCTGAAATTCTTTTGGTGTAAGTTCACGAATACGCTCTTTAAACATTTGAAAAATCTTCTGTGCCCGGCTTGCGTTCAGTGCTGGGTCACATACGGGTCCCATCGTAATTTCAATTGAACGATCAATCAAGTCCGTCTTTAATCTTGCGTACTCTCTTGGCCCTAAAGAAAGCTGTAAAGAGGTGCGAACTAACGGAGTTTCCATGATTTCGTTAATATGACGCTTAACAATGCGGCGCGTTTTATCTTTACGCGGCCCATACATCATTTCGGTCATAATCGATTTTAACGTGATCAAATCTTCTGTGACTACGCTCGAAAATACATCAGAGACTTCCTCTTGACGCTTCATAAAAGCGCCTTGGACATTATAAGTCCCAATTCGAAGAACTGGTACAATCCATGGAAACTTACGATCTTTTGTTAATCTAAAAATCTGTGGATAACGAATATAATGCGGCTCAATTGGGTTAAATACCATCCAGATTGCGATCCAGTTAGTTAAAAAGCCCCAAATTGCAGCCCAAAATGGTACTGTCCAGTGCCATGGTACTACAAACCAAACCACCATTTGGAAAATACCAAAGAACATGCCAATCAGTGCACTAATATGCCAAATAAAGTTAATTTCTTTTTGACCTACCTTTAAGAACATACGTACCATTAAACGGCGATCACCTTCCATCTGGCTCACGACCATTTCACGCATGTTAACCAGTGACTCTACATTCATGGTCAGCTCAGTCACTAATTCTTTTAGCACACCCGGCAATTGCTTATGTGCTTGAGCATAAATACGGCGTTTAATTGAATAAGGTAGATTTTCCCAAAGCACAGCATTACGATCGATCATGACTTCATCAATAAGATGTTCAAGTTCAAAACCGACTTGTTCACCAATAATACGGGCCATATCTTCAGGATCCATTGCTTCTAAAAATTCACGCAATGAACCCAATTTAGATAAAGTGTTATCGGTAATAATCCCAGAGATACGTCCTGCTTTACGTGGCACAATACCTTGCCAACCTACTGGCAAGGGTCCTAAATGGAATCCCCAAAATTTAATTGGGTAAAATACCATTTTTAAAGCCATCCACACATGTGCCCATGTGACAAAAGCCGTTACAGGAATAATACTCAAAACGGCCCAAAAATCAGGTCTGTGTAAAAAGGTCTGCCACAATCCACTGACGTACTCTAACATGTAAGACTCTCGTATTTATTTGTGCTCTGCTTATGGCGAGTTAACGATAAACTGCTTTGTTTTATAAACCAAAACTTAGAGAATAAGAAAATTGAATTTGTGGTTTCGTATCTGCAGCAACATTTCCGTTCTGGTCGGTTAATTTTTCAGCCGCACCGATACCCACACTAAAAGTGCTAATTCTTTCTGAATTTAACCACACATAGGCTAAATCAACACCCGCACCTAAACGGGATTTAAAATCACCATCGACCTCTTTACTATCAAGATGACCAGCATAGAAACCGATATAGTAACCATTTTTGTCTGTGCCAGTAAGATAATAAGGGTATCGGAAGCCAACTTGACCACCAGCGGTTTTGTCACCATTCAAAAATGCACCGGCTTTGGCATAGGCAATACCATACGGATTTACCCACTCACCGTTAAGATGTAATAATTTTTGAGTAACGCCTGCACCCACATTCCAGGTAGATGCATTATGTCCTGCTAATTTTGCTTCCGGAAGAAACGAGTAGTCTTGAGCATGGGCCCAACTACTTACTGTCAAAACTGCAAGTAAGGGATAAATTTTTCTCATTATTTTCTCCATTTTCCCTAATCGTATGGTGAGAACAACCCTATTCTATTGAATGAGAGACTTTAACAGAATTATTTTGCTTCTTATATACAAGTATCTACAATTTTGTTGTCTGCAAAGTCAAAAAGTATCTTATTAAAATGCAATGAAACTTTGAAAATTGTGCAATATTTTAAGCGCTCTTGCGTTAGAATAAGCAGCTATTTTTCTACCCTATGTCATTAAGTCGATCCTTATGAAACAGCACTTTCCTTTAAAAGATATCCAGCAAGAAAAGCGCATTTATCGAGGTCGTATCTTTTTTGCCGTAGGGATCGTGACCATCTGCTTATTAGTCTTAATTAGCAGATACGCTTACCTGCAAATTTTTCACTACGACGAATTCTCGACTGCATCTGACAAAAACCGAATTCGCTTACAACCACTTCCGCCTGCTCGTGGTTATATCTATGACCGAAACGGTGTATTACTAGCAGATAACTATCCTGTTTTTACAGCAACTTTAAGTAAAACAGATGTAGAAGATGTTGATAGTGTCATTGAGCAATTACAGCCTATTTTAGATTTAACACAAGAAGATATTGACCGTTTTAAAAGCCGTATAAAAACTGCCCGTAAAACTGAACGCGTCGCGATTAAACTTAATCTAACTGAAGCCAATATTGCTAAATTTAGTGAAGCCAAATATAAGTTTCCGGGTGTTAGAATCGAGACACAAATGACTCGCTATTATCCACACGGTGAGTTATTTGCTCATGTGATTGGCTATGTCGGCCGTATTAACGACAAAGAATTAAAAAGTATTGATAAAGACTTATATGCTGGGACGAACCTAATTGGAAAGATTGGTGTTGAAAAAAGCTATGAAGACCTATTGCACGGAACACCCGGTTATGAATCTGTTGAAGCAGATGCGCATAGTAATGTATTACGTCATTTAGGTCGTAAAGACCCTACTCGCGGTAATGACCTCTATTTATCTTTAGATTACGGTTTACAAGTTGTCGCTTCTCAGCAGCTCGCAGGTCGTCGTGGAGCTATTGTCGCTATTGATCCTCGTACAGGTGAAATTCTAGCTTTAGTGTCTAGCCCAAGTTTTAACCCTAATTTGTTTGTGACTGGAATTAGTCATACTGACTACAGTTCACTACGTGACAATTTAGACCAACCTCTTTATAACCGTGCTGTGCAGGGTGTATATCCCCCTGGTTCTACCATTAAACCAATGGAAGCAATGGGTGGCCTACACTACGGTATTGTAGACTGGTCAACGGCAATTTCTGACCCTGGTTATTTCCATCTACCAGGTGATTCACATAAGTTCCGTGACTGGAAAAAATCTGGTCATGGCATCGTGAACATGCATAAAGCCATCATTATGTCATGTGATACCTATTTTTATATTCTTGCCCATCAAATGGGTATTGATCAAATGAACCAATGGATGCGCCAATTTGGATTTGGTCAAAAAACAGGTGTCGATTTACCAAGTGAAAGTGAAGGCCTTTATCCAAGTCCTGAATGGAAAATGCGTACGCGTAAAGCGAAATGGATGAAGGGTGAAACTATTTCTGTCAGTATTGGTCAAGGCGCGTTTACAGCCACTCCATTACAGCTTGCGATGGCAACAGCAATTACGGCAAATCATGGTTCTCATGTAACGCCTCATGTTTTACGCGCAACGCATGGTGCAAAACCATTTACGGTACGTAATGCGCCTGATGGCAAAATCAAATTCAACGGCACGGATGAAGACTGGATTCAAATGCGTGATGCCATGATTGATGTAATTCAATCAGGTACTGGCCGCGGTATTCGTACTCCCCTCTACCAAATTGCAGGGAAAACAGGTACAGCACAGGTTAAGAGTATTGCACAGGGTAAACGCTATAACGAAGCAGCCTTGAGTGAACGTCAACTTGACCATGGTTTATTCGTTGGATTTGCCCCTGCTGAAAAACCTGAAATTGCGATTGCAGTCATTTGGGAAAATGGTCGTCATGGTGGTTCAGCTGCTCAACTTGCAAGACCTGTCTTTGATTACTGGCTATTAACTCGTAAGAAAAACCCGATTCGTCCAGCAAATCACCAAGTCAATGGCGGGTTAATGACAGCAGGTATTAAACCAGGTGAACTTCCAAGCGGCGGTGAAAGTTCTGGTCCAGCATCGGCTACAGCTACCACCAACAAACCAGCAGCATCAACACCGCAAGCTGCTCCTGCTCGTCCTGCTACCAATGAGGCCGATGAATAATGAAAAATCAATTACGTATAATTGGCGGCGAATGGAAAAGACGAGTACTGCCTTTCGCTAGCATTGATGGCTTACGCCCAACCCCAGATAGAGTACGCGAAACTCTATTTAACTGGCTCATGTGGGATATTCAAAATGCTCAAGTTCTCGACATCTGTACAGGCTCTGGTGCATTAGGTTTTGAGGCTCTGTCACGTGGTGCTGCATCTGTTTATATGATTGAGCCTGACAAAACTCAGGCACGATTTTTAAAAGATAATATTGAACTATTAAAAGCCCAAAACTGTCATCTAATTAATGCAACGGCTCAACAAGCTCTACCCCGCTTAAAAGAACAGTTCGATGTGGTTTTTTTAGATCCACCCTATAGTCTTAATTTATGGCATGAGCTCTCGAACTTGGCCGAGACTCATATTAAAAAAAATGGGTATATTTACGTTGAAGCTGACCGAGATTTATCTCAGCTTCATCTTCCAGCCACATGGCAACAAGTTAAAACCACTAAAGCTGGTACAGTTCACGCGGGGCTTTACCAGAAAGTAAACGAATAAAAAAGGTAGCTCAAAGCTACCTTTTTTTTGCAAGGTTTTAGTTAGCTTAAGCCAATCACTGCAACAACTGCTGCACAGGCGCCAACAATTTTTTTGCCATATGGCACATATCGGGTAAGCACAGCACCCAACACCAATCCACCCAAATAGATGAGCGCCATACCAGCAACCATACCAGTTACTAATGCAACAATATGCCCCGCGTGCGCTAACTCAACACCATGAGCCATACCATGGAAACTTGCAAGCAAAGCCGCAGCAATTGGTAGAACTTTATTTGATTTTGTCCATAGAGCAATTGCTGTAATAACTAAAGAAGCAACAATGCCGTATTCAGCTATATTAACTGGTACCAAACCTTGAGCACCTATTAAAAAGCCTACAATTAAGGTAGTACTTAAGGCAATGACTCCAGCAATTTTCCACTGTTTAGCAGCTGACCACAACAAGACACCAAAACCTAAAGCCATGACTAAATGATCTAGACCGGTAAACGGATGAATAAAGCCTGCCATAAAACCAGAATGTGCATGGTCATGTCCCGGATGGGCCATTGCAAGAGCCGGCAATAATGAAAGGAGCGCTACACTCCATTTTTTCATGAAGTCCATAATCTCTCCTTAAGCTTTAAACAGCCCTTGTTTCTCAATAAATTGGATAATTTCTTCAAGACCATCTTGTGTTTTCATGTTTGAAAATAAGAATGGCTTTTCTCCGCGCATGCGTTTCGCATCTTGGTCCATTACATCAAGGTTTGCACCTACCATTGGCGCAAGGTCAGTTTTATTAATAATGAGTAAATCTGACTTGGTAATACCCGGCCCACCTTTACGAGGAATTTTTTCACCACCAGCTACATCAATCACATATAGAGTTAAATCAGAAAGTTCAGGACTAAATGTCGCTGCCAAATTATCCCCACCGCTTTCAATGATAATAAGTTCTAAGCCTTCGAATTTTTCACACAAATCATCAATTGCAGCCAAGTTAATTGAAGCATCTTCACGAATTGCGGTATGCGGGCAACCACCAGTTTCTACCCCCACAATACGATCTGGTGACATCGCCTCATTACGGGTTAAGAAGTTTGAATCTTCTTTGGTGTAAATATCATTTGTCACCACAGCCATATTGTATTTATTACGCAAGGCTAAACATAAATTAAGTGTAAGTGCTGTTTTACCCGAACCCACTGGTCCGCCAATTCCAACTCGTAATGGACTACGCTCTGTCATGATTTTTATCCTTTTTCCTAAACTTAAGATCTGAATAACCGTGAATATTGTGTTTCGTGTTTCATGCTCAGCATGGCATAACGAGGTAAAGCGCTGCTCAATTGCTCGTCATTAAGCTTCAAAGCTTTCTCTACCGCTTGTGGTACTAAACCATGTAAGTGCCATAAAATTCTTTGCCCAGCCATCTGTCCTAAAGGAACAGTTTTTACTGCAGCTAAAACCTGATTTTCTAAAACAGTGAAGGTATAAGCCGTAAGTACATCCATCTCGTTGAGTTCGAGTCGGCCACAAAGCTGTGCATAGACTGGTACGAAACCAAACTGCTTTTTAACCTCAACTGTTTTTTTTAAAACATCTTTAATCCACGCATTTAAAGAAAATGCCAGCTGTTGAGATTCTGCCAAAAGTTCTTTACTTTCTCGGCTTGCCTTATACAAATTTGCCCAAACCAGAAACTGTTCTGAGTCATCATGATGCTGCATGAGACGCTTTAATACGGGCAACTCAAACCGTACTAACAGCATTTCAAGAACTTCTTCAAAGTAAGCAATTGCTGAGGTTTCGTCATGTATTAGGCCAATATCAATTGCCGTTTCCACCCCTTGTGAATAACAATACGCCCCAACTGGCAATGCCGTAGAAGACAGTGTCAGCAGTTGCAGTAATTGCGCGGCACTATGAATGGACATGATGTAAAGCTTTGATTGGGCTTAAACGATGATCATGACTATGCTGCGCATAAGCACCACTTTCAGGTTCAAACGGATGATCAGTTTCTGAAACTGTAAGTCCTAAACCTTCTACCATTTCTGCAAGCACATGATCAGGCTCAAAATACAAAGCTGCAGGGGTCAACATTAACGGTACATGTCTATTACCTAAGTGATAGGCAGCTTTAAGTAAATCAAAATCGGTTTGAGAAGTGACTTGCATTAATCGCTCAGGCTTGGCATCAACACGTAATACATCGCCCTCTTGCGTTGCAATATATGAACCACTACGCAAAATGCCAGTACGCGGTAAATCCGCACCAATATCGATGCCACTCGCTAAAGCCGCTCGAAAGCGGGATTTTTGGCGGGTATCAAAAGTCAGTTCAACCGTTTCAAATGCCTGATCAGGAGAAATATCTTCAAGTCGTTGGGTGTAAATTTTCATTTAGCTTCTCTCTCCTTATTTATTTCTTTCATATCTAGAGTAATGAGACATATCATCTCTATAAAATTCATCAAAATAAGAAATAACGCTGAGCCATTGGTAATGTGTCTGCAGGTTCACACGTTAATAATTCACCATCAGCCCGCACCTCGTAAGTTTCAGGATGAACATGCATGACTGGACAATATGTGTTGTGCTTCATATCGGCTTTAGTAATTGCACGCGTGTTTTTACATGGGCTAATTAACTTTTTAAGATTTAGTTTCTCAGCAACTTTTTCATCAATTGCCACTTGAGATAAAAAGGTAATACAGGTGTTATGTACACCACGCGGATAGGCACCAAACATTGGGCGATAATGCACGGGTTGAGGTGTCGGAATTGAAGCATTAATGTCACCCATCGGTGCCGCTGCAATCATGCCACCTTTAATAATCATGGAAGGTTTTACACCAAAAAATGCAGGCTTCCATAACACTAAATCAGCAAGTTTTCCAACTTCAATCGAACCAATTTCATGGCTTAAACCATGGGTAATGGCTGGGTTAATTGTATATTTGGCAATGTAGCGTTTAACGCGATTGTTATCATGAAACTCATTATCACCCTCTAAAGGACCACGTTGAATTTTCATTTTATGAGCAGTTTGCCAAGTACGTATAATTACTTCACCCACACGACCCATCGCCTGAGAGTCAGAGGACATCATGGCAATTGCGCCTAAGTCTTGCAAAATATCTTCAGCGGCAATAGTTTCACGGCGAATACGGCTTTCTGCAAAAGCAATATCTTCAGCAATTGCTGGGTCTAAATGGTGGCAAACCATGAGCATGTCTAAATGCTCATCAATGGTATTAATCGTATAAGGACGTGTTGGATTAGTTGAAGATGGCAACACATTACTTTGTCCAATTGCCTTTAAAATGTCAGGTGCATGCCCACCACCCGCGCCTTCGGTATGGTACGTATGAATCGTGCGATCTTTAAATGCAGCTAGAGTCTCTTCTAAAAACCCACCTTCATTTAAAGTATCTGTATGAATTGCAACCTGCACATCAAACTCATCTGCCACACTCAAGCAGTTATCAATGGCTGCTGGTGTTGAACCCCAATCTTCATGCAGCTTTAAACCAATTACCCCAGCTTTAATTTGCTCTCGAATTGGGGCTGGCAAACTCAAATTACCTTTGCCTAACAGTCCAATGTTCATAGGTAAATCATCAATGGCTTGCAACATGGTCGCAATATGCCAAGGCCCTGGAGTCACTGTCGTTGCCGAAGTACCTGCCGCAGGTCCCGTACCACCACCCACCATTGTTGTTGTCCCCGACATTAGTGCCGTTTCAACTTGCTGTGGGCAAATCCAGTGAATGTGAGTATCAATACCACCTGCCGTTAAAATTTGGCCTTCACCCGCAATCACTTCTGTTGCAGCACCTAAAGGAATAGTAATGTCAGGTTGAATATCAGGATTTCCAGCTTTCCCTATTTTCCAAATTCGACCATTTTTTAAGCCAACATCAGCTTTTACAATCCCCCACCAATCGACAATCAAAGCATTGGTAATCACAGTGTCGGCAACTTCATCAGCTAAAAGTTGAGATTGCCCCATTCCATCACGAATAACTTTGCCACCGCCAAACTTAACTTCTTCACCATAAGTCGTTAGATCTTGCTCAACCTCAATAAAAAGCTCTGTATCAGCCAAGCGAATACGATCACCAACCGTTGGACCAAACATTTCAGCATATGCACGACGTGACATTTTCATATGATTAGTTCCTTATTTTTCTGATGGCAAAGCATAATATTTTGTCATCGGGATAAACCGGATTCCCCATTTTTCAGCAGCATCACCACTTACAATAAAACCAAATTTTTCATAGACATCTTGAGCATAAAAACTTGAATTTACCGTAATTTTCTCAACGTCTATATTTTCATTTTTAATTTTTTCTTCTATGAAATCCCAAAGCTGTCGCCCTAGACCTAGTTTCAAATGCATTTTTTTAATAAAAAAATGCATTAAATGTGAGGGTTCCATATAAGCGACTATACCCACGATCTGTTGATCAATCTCTCCAACAAAATAATGAATATCTTCTCGATCAAAAATTGTTTGTATGACTTCTGGTTTAAAGCGTGAGCGCCCTTCTTCATTTGCAATCACTTGATCTACATATGGAGCGATTATGGCAACGATAGTATCTGTGTCATCTTTCATTGCTTTTCTAATCAACATTTTCATCCAAACGCCCCATGACTCGACCAGCAAAACCATATACTTCTCGCTTACCCGCTAAAGCAACAAGCTCCACTTCCCGACTTTGTCCCGGTTCAAAACGTATTGCTGTGCCTGCAGCGATATTTAATCGAAAGCCTTTCGCTGTTTCTCGGTCAAACTGTAGTGCATCATTTGCTTCATAAAAATGAAAATGAGAACCCACCTGAATAGGTCGATCACCAATATTAGCAACTACAATTTTTAAAGTTTGTCGCCCAACATTCAGCTCAATGTCTGCATCTGGAGTAATGATTTCACCAGGGATCATAAACGCTCCTTTTATACGATTGGCTGATGAACAGTGACTAACTTCGAGCCATCAGGAAAAGTTGCTTCGACCTGAACCTCAGCAATCATTTCTGGCACACCATCCATCACATCTTCGCGCTTTAATAAAGTTGTTCCGTAATGCATCAAGTCACTCACCGTCATACCGTCCCGTGCCCCTTCAAGCAAAGCAGCAGAAATAAAAGCGATAGCTTCCGGATAATTTAGCTTTAAGCCACGAGCTTTACGGCGCTCAGCGACTAGCCCTGCGGTAAAAATAAGTAATTTATCTTTTTCTGTTGGATTGAGTTCCATATCTCTTTCCTAAATAGCATCTAACTTTCTTTAAGCAAAATACGTGCTCAAAAGCAGCATACTTGTTTTAATCGTTTTTTAAATACGCAATTTAACGTAACTTAGGTTCTCCAAATTCTCGGAAATTCTTCATATAAATCAAACCAATAACGTCTTAATCTTGCTCTTATTGCCGCAAATGCATCATGGCAATGTCGGACATCATTTCCCAAGAAACGCGCACAAACCACATCATCTAATAATGTTAAAGTTACAGGTGCTTGCATACGCATTATCAATTCGCGAATGAGTTCGAGCTGTTGTTCCAAATAAAATGAAGACCGATATTTCTCAGGTGCTACGGCCCAAAAACTTCCCATTACTGCTTGATTATTCATACCTAAACACGAACTAAGCCAACGGTCTTCACCCTCAAAAAACAATGTATCTGCAACCAATAATTTTTGTTCTCGCCACAACTTAAACTGGTTGTGATAACTTCCCTGCACAAAACGTTCAGCGCGTGCCTGCCGCCCGAGTACCAACATATCCCAGCCAATAAAACTGGCAGCATGGTCAAGATGAATATGAGTTTCTGAGTGTGCTAGAGCTCCGTCAAACAGCATCGTTTCTTGTGGAACCCACTCCAAAATAGACTGATCTCGCACATGAAGATGAATATGCTGAAAGGCTTGCTTTCCATTGGTTTTATACCACTTTCCCGCACCAGGAGTCGTTACAACCGCATGAGCTTGATCTTTGGTTTCGATTTGAAAAGTAAGATGATCTCCTCCTGCGATTCCTGCTGGAGGATGTACAATAATCGCATGACATACGCCTGTTTTTTCAGGCCAGAGCATTTTTTGCACCCTTACAGGGCCATGGTGCTTTCTATGACTCATTATGGTGCGCGAATTTTCAAAACAAAATCCGAGCTCTAATCGCGCATACCAAAATGGTGCTAAAGAGTTTTTTGAAAACGTTTGTACCTGATTCATTCTGGTTCATATGTTCAAAATAAGTGCTTAAAGCTATAAGCAAAATACGCACCAAATATAAAAATAAGCAAAATGATAAAATTAGATACAATTTTTTGATTTTAATGAGTTAAAAAACAATCAATGTCTAACATAAAACCACAGTAACTTATGGAATTATTTATACAATAGCGCCCACCGTTGCTTCCATACTTGCTCTCCATGAAACTTTTTTTCGTGTTAACGCCACTTGTCTTTTTAACTGGGTGTATTTTTGGCCAATCTAGTGAGGTCAAACGTGCAGAAAAAATTCTCCATAATTTTGAATGTAAAAATGTTGAGACAAGTCAGATTGCAACAAGTTCAATTAATTCTTACTACCAACAGTCTTTAGCGGTAAGCAAAGAAAAGGCGACTTCATATGTAGAGAGTTATAAAAATGGTGAAGAGTTATTTGACATGCCGCTAGATGAAGTTTTAAAGCAACAATATCAACTTTATAAATCAGCTTGTGATTCTTTAGGTGGGGTTTCTTCTCAACCTTAATATATAGAGGTATTCGCTAATTTTTTAGTGGATACTTTTTTTTAATTTTATATCTTTCTTTTTTGATTAAATTTTACTCAATTTACCTTTTGTTAAAATTAAATTACATACTTAAACTTTTATTAGGCTCTTATATTTCATAGCCTGTTTACTTGTTTTTTATTTATTTTCCGAGGTTTAGATCATCATGAAAAAAACATTATTATCAGTAGCACTCTTAAGTATCCTTCTTGCCGCTTGTAGCAAAAATGAAAATAAAGCCGACACGACAACTCAAGCATCTGCTCCAGCACAAACCACTGAAGCCAATAATAATGCTGTAGATACCGCGCACACAGCTGAAAACTCACTCGATTGGGACGGCACATATAAAGGCACTCTTCCATGCGCAGACTGTGAAGGTATTAAAACCGAATTAGAACTTAAAGATGATAAAACCTACGAGCTAACCGAAACTTATCTTGGTAAAGGTGACACCAACCCATTTGAAACCCATGGTACCTTTACTTTCGACAAAGATAATACTTCAGTTATTACGTTAGATGATAAAGGCCAAAATCGTAAATTCTTTATTGGTGAAAATACTGCAACTGCTTTAGATATGGAAGGTAAAAAAGTTGAAGGCTCTTTAGCTGAACACTATGTTTTGAAAAAATAATTTTTAATAATTAAAAAACCCGCTCATTTGAGCGGGTTTTTTTATGAATCAATTCTTAGTGAGCTGCGAATTGGTTCATTGTGTTTTTAGCATCGTCATGTGCTTTAAGAGCGTTATCACCAGAGAAGATTTCTTTGTGATCATCACCGATGTCAGAACCCGCCATTGCTTGGTGTTTAACACAAGCGATACCACCGCGGATTTCTTTACGTTGTACACCAGCAACATAAGCCAACATACCTTCAGAACCGAAGTAACCTTGTGCAAGCTCATGAGTAGAAAGAGCAGCAGTATGGTAAGTCGGAAGTGTGATCAAGTGATGGAACACACCCGCTTCACGAGAAGCATCTGCTTGGAAAGTACGGATCTTGTCATCAGCATCAGCAGCTAATTCAGTGTTGTCATATTCAGCACTCATTAATTTAGCGCGGTCATATGCAGAAACGTCTTTACCTTCAGCAACCCAACGGTCGTAAGCTTGTTGACGGAAGTTTAAAGTCCAGTTGAATGATGGGCTGTTGTTATAAACAAGCTTAGCATTTGGAACAACTTCTTTAACACGGTTAACCATGTGTGCGATTTCTTCTACGTTTGGAGTCGCAGTTTCGATCCAAAGAAGGTCAGCACCATTTTGTAAGCTAGACACACAGTCAAGTACAACACGGTCAATTTGAGTGTCAGCACGGAACTGATATAAGCCAGAAGGTAAACGCTTAGGACGGTGTAATTTACCATCACGCTTGATTAAGATTTCATCTTCTTGAGCATCAGCAATGTCAATTTCTTGAGTATCTAAGTAGCTGATGTATTGAGAAGCGATGTCACCTGGCTCTTTAACCACTGGGATTTTTTGAGTCAAGTCAGCGCCTTCAGAGTCAGTACGCGCAACAATGATACCTTCTTCAAGACCCATTTCTAAGAATGCATAACGTAATGCATGGATCTTAGCGATGAAGTCTTCGTGTGGAACAGTTACTTTACCAGCTTGGTGACCACATTGTTTAGCATCAGAAACTTGGTTTTCGATTTGAAGCGCACAAGCACCAGCTTCGATCATTTTCTTAGCAAGTAAGTAAGTTGCTTCTTCGTTACCGAAACCAGCATCGATGTCCGCAATAATTGGCACAACGTGAGTTTCAAAGTTGTCGATTTGAGCTGTGATTTCAGCTGCTTTAGCAGTATCACCAGCTTCTTGTGCTTTTTTAAGCGCACGGAATAAATCGTTTAATTCTTTTGCGTCAGCTTGACGTAAGAAAGTATAGATTTCTTCGATCAATGCAGGAACAGAAGTTTTTTCGTGCATAGATTGGTCAGGAAGTGGACCAAATTCAGAACGAAGAGCAGCAACCATCCAACCAGAAAGGTAGATATAACGTTTGCTTGTAGTACCGAAATATTTTTTGTTCGCAATCATTTTTTGTTGTGCGATGAAACCATGCCAGCAACCTAATGATTGAGTGTATTTGCTTGAGTCAGCATCGTATTCAGCCATATCACGACGCATAATCGCAGCTGTATACTTAGCAATATCTAAACCAGTTTTGAAACGGTTTTGAAGTTGCATACGAGCAGCATCTTCTGGGCTAATGTCTGCCCAAGTATTGCCGAATTTTGCTTTTAATTGACGTACTGCATCAATCGCTGTTTGATATGTAGTCATGATATTGTCCTGTATTCATTTTAGGATTTCATCGATTGAAGCCTAGAGTCACGTTACTTAAATTTCTTATGACACCAGCTGCTTCCTCATGAACACAGCTTAGACTTAGCCAATCAATTAATCCAATATCCTTTGTTAATCTTCAGTATTTATTTAAAAAATATACCAATAAATCGATATTATAGATAAAACCAAAAACTTTAACACTTTGTTTATAAAAATAAAATTATCCTAAAGGAGTATAGAGTTTTATTCTAAAAACTCAATAAGTCTTATTTTTATACAATTTTTGGAGATTTTCCACTCATTTTTAAATCTAAAAGTCAATTGTAAATTAGGCTATTTTTGCCAATGTAAAAAGTCAATTGATATGCTAGAAATTGAGAAGTTATTCATAAATATATTCTATTTAGATTTCTTTCATTCAAAACTGAGCAAAGACAGTAAAATCGTGCCTTTGAAACGCCTTTCCACCCTACTTAATTCCTACAAAAAATGTCGCTTTTCTCATCATTTTTTCACACAATGATCATTAAATATGGCATAATTTGAAACAATTTCAGGGTTTTATTTTCGGTATTTTTTTTATGAATCTGGAGCGAGTAGATCTTAATCTATTAATATATCTTGATGTACTTCTTCGTGAAAAAAATGTTACGCGCGCAGCCGAACAGCTTGGGGTAACTCAGCCTGCAATGAGTAATATTTTACGTCGCTTACGTAATTTATTTAATGATCCGCTTCTTATCCGTTCTTCCGAAGGGATGACCCCAACAGAACGTGCACTTGAATTACAACCTCGTATTCGTGATGCCCTTTCTGATCTTTCCATGATTTTGGAACCCCGTACCGAATTCCGCCCTTATACAAGTAATCGCGTTTTCCGCATTATGACATCTGACTATGCCGAGGCAACTTTAGTTCCTCGTCTTGTCAAAGCTCTACGCTCTGAAGCTCCAAATGTTGTACTCGACTTTCTTACACCAAGTGATGTGTCTTATAGAGACATGGAACAAGGTAAAGTTGATCTTGCAATTAATAGATTTAATGAAATACCGCAAAGTTTCCACCAAGTTTTAGTTTGGCGTGATAGTTTCAGCTGTATTCTTAATGACAAACACCCTGCTGTAACCCATTTGAATCTTAAAAGTTATCTAGATGCACAGCATATCTGGGTTTCTAAAACTGGTATGGGTGTAGGCTTTGGTGTAAATCCAGATAAACAAGGCGGTTTAGGCTGGATCGATCAGGCATTAGAACGTATTGGTCAACGTCGTAAAATTTCTGTATTTACTCGTCACTACCAAATGCCAGCATTACTTGCTCAAAATGTTGACCTGATTGCCACGCTTCCAACTCGAATGGCACGCCTACAAACTCAAAATCCTAAACTGGTTATAAAAGATCCTCCTTTTTATATTCCAGAATTTGAACTTAAAATGGCTTGGTGCCCATTATTACATCATCACCCAGCTCATCGCTGGTTGCGCCAACTTATTTTATTTGTTGCTCGTCAAATGATTGAAGAAGAAAATCGTGAATTTCTAACCAACAATTCGCAATTTTCTCACTATTAAGTAAATTTTGATTTAATTGTCGATTTTAGACATTATCTTCAAGCGCTGAGCAATCAATCTGATTACCTCAGCGCTTTTTTGTGTTAAAACATAGTCATAATAATGATGAACCTCGGGTGATTTGTGAGTCTCTTTCAAAATATCATTATCATCGTACTGCTCATCATCGCAGCAGGCTTTTTATCTTTAACTGAAATTGCATTGGCTGGCGCCAGAAAAGTAAAGTTAAAAATTTTAGCCGAAGCTGGCGAAGAACGTGCCCAACAAGTACTTGATCTACAAGAACAATCTGCCGATTTTTTTGCAGCTTCTCAAATTGGCCTAAATGCAGTTGCAATTTTAGGCGGTATTTTGGGTGAAGCTGCTTTTCGTCCTTTTTTCGTCACTTTAGTTGACCGCTTTTATGAAGGCCCTTGGACACAAACTATCGGTTTTGCCCTCTCCTTCACTTTAGTAACTTCTCTATTTATTTTATTTGCCGATCTCATGCCAAAACGCTTGGCAATGATTGCACCTGAAAAAATTGCAATTAGCGTTATTAACCCGATTCAAGTTTTTATTAAGGTATGTAAACCCTTAGCTTGGGGAATTAATGCTATTGCGAATCTGTTATTTCGCTTGTTTAAAGTCAATACAACACGCGAAGACAATATTACTTTTGATGATATTTCAGCAGTCATGGATGCAGGTGCTCAAGCTGGCGTACTTCAAAAACAAGAACACCACTTTATTGAGAATGTTTTTGAACTAGAAGAACGTACTGTACCTTCAAGCATGACGACACGCGAAAACGTCGTTTACTTCACCTTAAATGAACATGAAGATAGTATTCGTCAAAAATTAGCAGAATATCCTTACTCGAAATTTTTAGTGTGTAATGAAAATATTGATCAGGTTATTGGTTATGTTGATGCTAAAGATTTCTTAGTACGCATTTTAAATAATCAATCACCAACTCAATTGAATGAGTCTACTATTCGTACTGTACTCATGATTCCCGACACTCTCACACTCTCTGAACTACTTGACCGTTTTCGTTCTACAAAAGAGAAATTTGCTGTCGTTATCAATGAATATGCACTTGTTGTCGGAGTGATTACATTAAGCGATATCATGATCACAGTTATGGGTGATTGGGTTACTCCTATTGAAGAAGAACAGCAAATCATTAAACGTGATAATAACTCATGGTTAATTGATGGCAGTACACCAATTGATGATCTAAGACATGCTCTTGAAATTGATGAAATGCCTGATGAAGAAAACTATGAGACGCTTGCAGGTTTCATGATGTACCGTTTACGCAAAATTCCCCGTCCAGCAGATTTTGTGGAATTTGGTGGATATAAATTTGAAGTTGTCGATGTCGACCATTTTAAAATTGACCAACTTCTTGTAACTCGGATTTTAGAACAAACCGAAACACACTCATCAATTGATGAAAACTAATCGTTATTAATTTAAATGCCCCACAATTTAGCTGGGGTATTTTTTTAAAACTAAATAACTTTTTTAAATATATGTAATAATTATTTTAGATTCATTTATTCAATTTGCTCTTTTAATCTAAAAGTATTATTATTTTATTTAACAACTCTATTAAAGCTTAAATACTGAAAATTAATAAAATAATCTATATCTCTTAACTGCTTATAAAGTGATTAAGCCCCATTTACATTGCAAACAAACTTATGTAGCTTAGCTCAAAGTAAGCCCCTAAATGCTTCTTCTTCTCATTTCACTCATCAAAATATATATAATTAAAAAAAATGCCATATAATTTTTATTTTTATAATACCTTTATATTATTTTATAATAGCATTCATTTATTATAAAACCATTATAATCTTAATATATATGTTCAGTATTTCATCTAAATATACCCATCCAAACGAATATATATTAACCAAATAAACTAAATATATTATTTGTCTTTTTAATAAAAATTAATAAGAATAACCAAGGTCAGAGTTTTGAATAAACTTGTTCAGTAAAACTATAGGCAAAGGATTGATTGTATGCTGACATTACTTGGTGTTGGCATGATTTTGTGCTTCATGTACTTAATCATGTCCAAACGTTTAAGCCCTATTATTGCTTTAATTCTCATCCCGTTTATTTTTTCTCTCATTGCTTGGGGCCTAGGTCATTACTTTGAAAGTTTAAGTCACATTGAACTTAAAGGTCTCAGTGAGATGATGCTGGATGGCATCAAAAAATTAGCGCCAACTGGCGTAATGCTTTTATTCGCAATTTTGTATTTTGCCTTAATGATCGATGCAGGTCTTTTCGACCCCCCGGTTAAATGGATTTTGAAAAAAGTTAAAGGCGATCCTTTAAAAATTACTCTAGGAACTGTCTTTTTAACCACTCTCGTTTCTTTAGATGGTGATGGCTCAACCACCTATATGATCTGTGTGGCTGCAATGTTGCCACTTTATCAACGTCTAGGAATGAACACACTCATCATGACTGCGCTTATGCTGTTATGTAGTGGTGTAATGAACCTAACGCCATGGGGTGGCCCTACTGCTCGTGCTGCAAGTGCGTTACAAGTTGATCCAAGCCATATTTTCGTACCAATGATCCTTCCAATGATCATTAGTATTGGTTGGTTATTCTTCTTGGCATATTTATATGGCCGTTATGAGCAAAAACGTTTAGGCGTGATTGAGCTTGAAAGTCATCATGGTGACAATATTACAGTGTCGAAAGACCCTGAAGCGACGCGTCCACATTTACGTAAAGTAAATATGGTACTTACTATTATTCTCATGATTGCATTAATCAAAGGCATTTTGCCAATGTCAGTGCTATTCATGCTAGCGTTCTGTATTGCAATGCTGATTAACTATCCTGATGTTGATATCCAGAAAAAGCGTATCGCAATGCATGCAGATAGTATTTTAGCTGTTGTAGGTTTAATTTTCGCAGCAGGTATTTTCACAGGTATTCTATCTGGTACAGGTATGGTTGAGGCGATGTCTAAAGAATTCGTCGCAATGATTCCTCCAAGCATGGGTCCATATCTTGCACCGATTACCGCTTTAGTCAGTATGCCTTTGACATTCTTTATGTCAAATGATGCATTCTTCTATGGTGTTTTACCAATTCTTGCTGAAGCGGCTTCACATTACGGTATTAGCCCAGAAGCTATTGCTCGTGCATCAATTGTAGGTCAACCAGTACACTTACTATCGCCTCTTGTTCCATCAACTTACTTGTTATGCGGTCTTGCTAAAGTTGACTTTGCAGATCATCAAAAGTTCACATTTAAATGGGCATTTATAACATGTATGGTTTTGATGGGCACTGCATTAGTGATTGGCGTTTTCCCGCTCTTTAGTACACTTTAATTATTCCCCTATAAATAAAAGCCCCAAACGGGGCTTTTATTTTTATTTATTTATATATTCAATCATGGCGTCTAAGAACGCATGAAAGTGCAAGCTAATATCTTCTTCTAAAATTTTATAGGCATTATCAAATTGCACCATTGGCCAACCTTCTTTCCAAAATGGGAAGATGTCATGTAAGTCATGAGTAACTATTGCATCTTCTCGAACAATCGCTTGTGAAATTTGTGCCAAAACTTGCGCTGTTTCTGCACCATCAATAGCTAAATAATCAATACCACGCGCTTTTAAAATACGAATTCGATCTTTTTTATAGCGAATTTTTTTAGCTTGAGCTGCATTTAAACCTAGTGCAAGAGTAACTGCCTCTACAAACTTTTCTTCAAAATTTGTATTCAGTGCCACTAAAGCCTGTTTATGTGCTTCCTGACGTCCTGCTTTTCCCCCGTTACGGATGATCTCATTTGCTTCCGTATCTAGCTTATCTTTTTTCATCGACTGTAAAATGTCTAAAATTTCGATATCGCTTAAAGATTCAGGAGATTGCTCAAACATAGGAGTCTCTATACATACAACTAAAGGCGTATTCTCTCATAAAAGCGATACTAAAACAGAGTAAAATTTTAAATAGCTCATTATCTTGACTATTTTTATAGTCCTAACTTCATAGACTACACTCATAAAATCAAATAATTCTTTGGTTATAATTTTAATTATTTGCCAAATTAATTTTACCCTGATAATATTATTTTACCCAGATAAAAATATATGGCTAAAATGAATACTAAAATCACCTATACTGCCTTCACTGGAAGCACGCTTATTGCGAGTGACTCCCTTATTGAACTTGCAAAAAAACTCAAAGATCTTCCGAAAACAACGGAAAATATTCTGATTTTTAATGATCAAACAGGTCAACAAATTGATCTTGATCTTTCTGGTTCGGAACAAGAATTTCATCAACGTTATGGTGAACCGGAAGAAATTAAAAAAGTTGGACGACCTAAACTCGGAGTAATTTCTCGTGAAATCACTTTACAGAAAAAACATTGGAATTGGTTAGATCAACAAAGTGCGAGTGCATCAGCAGTAATTCGTAAGTTAATTGATAAAGAGTTAAATAACCCAAATTCTGAAGGTAATATTATGCTCGCTAAACAAGCCATCGACCGTTTTATGTCTGCCATGTTGGGCAATATGCCAAATTACGAAGAAGCAACACGTGCCTTATATCAAGGTGATCGAGATATATTTTTAAAGATGATTCAGAGCTATCCTAAAGATTTAAGAGAATATTTAACTTTAAAAGCTCAAAGTATTTTCTAAACCCAATAAAAAAAACCCGCTTAGGCGGGTTTTTTCAAAATTAATTCAGCCTATTAAAGACGGACTAATTCAACAACTTTTTCAACTGCTTCTTCAACGGTTTCAGCAGTAACTTCTGTATCTGTGCCATCCACAGCCGTAGTAATAACTACAACACCTGTCTCACGCAATAAAGTAATTTGCTCAGCAGTTAAGTTGGCTTTTGCAATCGCAACTACACCTTGTTGGATCAATAAGCTTTCTAAAACTTGAGATTTCTCGATTAACTGTGCAGAAATCCCAATCACCGCTGGCTTTTGGCCCAAACGTGCAGCACGATCTTCAGCTGTTACAGGATTACTATGTGCAGTCCATTCAACAGCAGCCTCAACCATACCAGCACCAACCGTTACGTTGCTTAAGCGGTCAATGAAGATGAATGAACCTGTATAACGAGAATCTTGATATTGATCAAACACAACTGGCGCATCGAACTCAACTACAACATCTGCAATTGCATTTAACTCAAGCTCTTCCACATGAGTATGTTCAAGTGTATTCACATTCACTCGATAGTGAATATTAGTGACTTTAGCAGGAACAGTCTGGGTACCAATCTTAACGTTGTATAACTTACCTTTCACGAGCGGATGCTCATTCATCCACACCACTGAAGCACGAACACTACGTGAAATTAATGGTTGCTCGCCAGCACGTACCAAAACGTTACCACGGCTAATATCAATTTCATCATTGAGGGTCAATGTAACCGCTTGACCCGCTACAGCCTGCTCAAGGTTTCCATCAAAAGTAACGATTTCTTTAACTGTTGAACGCTTACCTGATGGCAGTGCAACAATCTCATCACCAACATTGATTTCACCTAAAGCAACGGTACCCGCAAAACCACGGAAATCAAGATTTGGACGGTTTACATACTGAACAGGGAAACGGAATTCGTGTTTATTCGATTCACGACTGATTTCCACCGACTCAAGAATGCTCATCAAGGTTTGACCCTTGTACCACGGCGTATGAGCTGACGGATTCACAACATTATCGCCATTTAAGGCAGAGATTGGTACAAACTGAATATTGGCTGGACGACGATCACCTAATTGGCTTACGAAAGCATCATATTCAATCTGAATTTCAGTGAAACGTTCAGGTGAATATTCAACCAAGTCCATCTTATTGATTGCAACAACGATATTTTTAATACCAAGCAAACTCGCAATAAACGTATGGCGACGAGTTTGAGTTTGTACACCATAACGCGCATCAATCAAGATGATTGCCAAGTCCGCAGTTGACGCACCTGTTGCCATGTTACGTGTATATTGCTCATGCCCTGGGGTATCAGCAATAATAAACTTACGCTTTTCTGTTGAGAAATAACGGTAAGCTACGTCAATGGTAATACCTTGTTCACGTTCTGCTTGAAGGCCATCTACTAGTAACGCCAAGTCTGGTGCATCACCCGTAGTTCCTACTTTTTTACTGTCACGCGTTACTGCTTGCAATTGATCTTCATAAATCAATTTTGAATCGTAGAGTAAACGTCCAATAAGCGTACTTTTACCATCGTCTACGTTACCGCAAGTCAAAAAGCGTAGAAGGTCTTTTTGTTCATGTTGCTTTAAATAGGCCAAGATATCTTGACTGATTAATTCTGATTGATGAGACATTGCTCAAACTCCACAAATTTAGAAATTGTCTTAGAAATAGCCTTCTTGCTTTTTCTTTTCCATTGAGCCCGCTTCATCATGGTCAATCATACGACCTTGACGCTCAGAACTCGTGGCTAAAAGCATCTCTTGGATAATTTCAGGTAACGTATCTGCTTCAGACTCAACTGCACCAGTTAACGGGTAACAGCCAAGCGTACGGAAACGTACAGACTTCATCTGTGGAACTTCACCCTCTTTTAGACGCATACGCTCATCATCAACCATGATTAACGTACCGCTACGCTCTACTACTGGACGAACAGCAGAGAAATAAAGAGGAACGATTTGAATATTTTCTAAATAGATATATTGCCAGATATCCAACTCAGTCCAGTTAGATAAAGGGAATACACGAATACTTTCGCCTTTGTTCACTTTACCATTGTAAAGGTTCCAAAGTTCAGGACGTTGGTTTTTAGGATCCCAACGATGTTTACTATCACGGAATGAATATACGCGCTCTTTCGCACGTGATTTTTCTTCGTCACGGCGCGCACCACCAAAAGCAGCATCGAACTGATATTTATCCAAAGCCTGTTTTAAAGCCTGGGTTTTCATAATATCCGTATATTTCGAACTGCCATGATCAAATGGGTTGATTCCTGCTTCACGGCCTTCTTTATTCTGATGAACAATTAAATCAAAACCATGTGTTTTTGCCATGTTATCGCGAAACGCGATCATGTCTTTAAACTTCCAGCCCGTATCTACATGTAATAAAGGGAAAGGAAGTTTTGCAGGATAAAATGCCTTCAATGCAAGATGAAGCATCACAGCCGAGTCTTTACCAATTGAGTAAAGCATGACTGGATTTTCAAATTCTGCGGCTACTTCACGGATAATATGAATACTCTCAGCTTCAAGTTGCTTGAGATGTGTAAGTCTTGATTCAGTCATGAACACGCCCTTCTCTATCCATTTTGCCCATAAAATCTAGAAGTAGTATTAAACCACCACCTAGAAGACCATGTGGAGGAACGAGTGCCATAACAACTCCAATTTTTCGTGATAGATAATCAAACCACAAGCCTTTATATGGCTTATAGCATTAGTTATGCATTATAGTGATTTAAAACCGATTCCTTTTGCTTGTTTTTTCATATTGATATTCGATTTAATCATATACATGTAATATGCTGATTCACATGCATAACTTTGTAATCCTAGCTTGTATAGTCAACTTAAGCAAATCATGTTCTAGTCTTTAGATTTCTTTAAAAACCATAAAAAAAGAGAAGCATTAATCGCTTCTCTTTTTTTAAAACATAATCTAATCTTAGAAACCAAACATTTTACGTTCTAATGGAATTTCAATACCAATAGATGCGCCTACATCATTACCCTCAAGATCCGAATCACTTACCCATCCATTAATTTTTAATGGAAGATCAGGTTTGATGAAATGCGTCCATGTTAAATCAAGCGCTTTAATTTCATCATCTTTAGGGAATGCTTTATTGATTGCCAAGTTAGATTGGTTAACTTTAACCACCATTGCACGACCACTTAAACGGTTCATGACATCAAAGCGGATATCACCACCCACTGAATACATTTGCCCGTCACCACCCATCGCATGACCTAACGAGAAACCATGTTGATAATAGCCATCTGTATATTGGTGGTGATTATATGAAATCCCTCTTGCATCACCATTTGTACGTGTATCTGCCCATTCAGCATAGAGTTGATAAGGCATATTATTAACTATTGAAGAATAATCTGCTCCAGCCAAATACATTTTTTTAGATGGTAAACCACCCGCCTCATCTTCCCCTACATATTGCCCGTAAACACTGACTGGGATATTAAACAACGGTTGTAATTGTAAACGAGCATCAAAACCTGCTAACTGATTAGATGCATTATCTTCGCCCACACAACTACTTTCAGTACAACCATTATCTTTACCGATAATCGCATTCCAATAGGCTTTAAAACTATTTGGCTGACCATCTCCACCAATTTGAATCGCTCTAGAAGCACCAAGTTCTAAAGCAGGATATGGTTGTGCAGTTAAACGCATCCCAATTAATTTTGCATTATGTATTTTATAATCATCTAATTGACCAGCAAAAGCTTGGTATTGCCAAGGTCCAATCCAAGACAACCATTTTGTCTCAAAAGCATTTTGCACAGCACGTTGTGCAGTTACCCCATAAACTGGTCGACTAGCATCACCACGAATTAAGCTACCATCGTGTCCAGGTCCCCACCATGTTGGAATTTGACCTGCAACTACCCATTGATTCCAAAGTTTACCAGCGACATATGAACCTTCAACATTAACGTCTTGTCCATTATCAATTTGAGGATCTTTTTCTGCATTTACTCGGATTTTAGCATCCCAGTTTTCACCGCCAGCATTAAACTCTAATGAACCTTGGTACTGTGATTTTTGGTTATCGCCAAATGCTTGTGGAATATTTTTAATATCAGATTCAGCAAAAGCACCCACTTTAACTGTATTGTTATCTGCTTTTAACGCATTAAGTACTGAATTAATAACTTTTTGTTGAGCTGGATGCGTCACTTTTGCTTGAGAAAGTGCTCTTTGAATTTCATCACCACTTAACGGCCAAGTTGAAGTGCTAATACTGATAACACCTTGTTGATTTAACCAGTTTAAGTCGGTACGTAAGTCTTCATTATTTAGCACTAAACCTTGTGCAAAAATAGCGGATGAAGCAGTTGCCAATATTGCAATTGAAAGTGTTTTTCTTAGAAACATGCCAGCCAATTCTCAAAGTTATTTATGAGCAACACCTTAAATTTTTTATCACAACTTTGCAATTGTTAAACTGTGCAATTACATTTTTTAACGCTATCTTAAGATTAGTATAATTAGGTAAGTTTCTAGATATAAAAAGTAATAAAAAAGGCAGTATAAATACTGCCTTTTTGCATCTTAGAAGATTAACCTTCTTTACGGCGCATATGCGGGAATAAAATTACATCACGAATACTTGGTGCGTCAGCAAATAACATAACCAAACGGTCAATACCAATACCTTCACCTGCTGTTGGAGGTAAACCATATTCAAGTGCTTCAACAAACTCTGCATCGTAATGCATTGCTTCATCATCACCAGCGTCTTTTTCAGCAACTTGCGCTTGGAAACGCTCAGCTTGATCGATTGGGTCATTTAACTCGCTGAAGCCATTTGCTAACTCACGACCACCGATGAAGAATTCAAAACGATCTGTAACGTGTGGATTGTCATCATTACGACGCGCCAATGGAGAAGTTTCCGCTGGGTAATCAGTAATAAATGTTGGCTGACGAAGTTTAGTTTCAACAGTTTCTTCAAATACGATTGTTTGAAGCTTACCTAAACCAAAACCTGGCTTAACCTCTTCTTTCAACTCTTCACGAATAAATTTTGCAAGAAACTCGCGATCACCTACATTTTCAGGTGTGAACTGCGGATTATTCTCTAAGATCGCATCGAACATAGAGATTTTCTTGAATGGTCCTTTGAAGCTAAATACTTCACCTTGGTAAGGAACATCAGTTGTACCTAGAATATCCAAAGCCAACTTTTCAAGCATATTTTCAGTCAATGCCATTAGGTCTTTATAATCAGCATATGCCTGATAAAACTCGATCATCGTGAATTCAGGGTTGTGACGTGTTGACACCCCTTCATTACGGAAGTTACGGTTGATTTCAAACACACGCTCAAAACCACCCACAACTAAACGCTTCAAATAAAGTTCAGGCGCAATACGTAAGAATAAAGGCATATCCAAAGCATTGTGATGTGTTTCGAATGGACGTGCAGAAGCACCACCTGGAATCACATGCATCATTGGCGTTTCAACTTCCATGAAACGCTCATTGTTTAAGAATGCTCGAATACCTGCAACAACTTTGGCACGGATTTCAAAAGTCTTACGTGTTTCTTCATTCACAATTAAGTCAAGGTAGCGTTTACGGTACTTAACTTCTGTGTCATTTAAGCCATGAAATTTATCTGGTAACGGACGAAGAGATTTTGTAAGAAGTTCAAAACCTTCAAGATGAACATATAAGTCACCTTTGCCTGAACGTCCGATATAACCTTCGGCAGCAATAATGTCACCAAGATCTAAACCTTTAATAGTTTCAAGAATATCTTTTGGTAAGCCTTTACGGTCAACATATAACTGAATACGACCTGTCATGTCTTGAATCACCATGAAAGAACCACGGTTTAACATGACACGGCCAGCCACTTTTACATAGACATGCTCAGCGCTTTCAATTTGTTCTTTCGACTGATCTTTAAATTGTTCTTGTAGATCAGCTGCGTAATGTTCACGCTTAAAAGTATTTGGCCAAGGACTCTTTCCAGTTTCCTTCGCAACATCTTGGATTTGCTTTAATTTGGCATGACGCTGTGCAATTAAATCGTTTTCGGAAATAGTTGGTTCAGAAGTCGATTGAGCGTTTTGTTGCGTCATCTCTGCCTCGATTAAGTAAAAATGAAGTGGCATAGCTTAACAGATTGCAGGAGTTTTTCGAATGATTTCAATCAAACAAAAATGAAAAAAGACAATTTATAGAAAAGAGCAGTACTTTTTAAAGGAAAAATGACTTAGACCAATCGCTAAGATCATTTTTTAAAGCTTTTAGTAAAATATAAAAAAATCCAAATAACCTCGATATTCAAAGGCCCTATTTGCCTTGTATTTTATCAATGAGATTGTGTCGTAAATAATGAAAATTTTATTTTTACATGGCTTGGATTCTTCTCGTGAATCGACAAAGTTCCACGCCATTTCACATCCTGAAAAATTTTGTATTGACGTTGATTATCGTAACTTAAGTTATGCATCTGTTGAGTACTTTTATCATCAGGCTATTCAGACGATCAAACCTGATTTACTGGTTGGTCACAGCCTTGGAGGATATTGGGCCTTAAAAACTGCCGCTCAACATAAATTAGCTGTGATTGTGGCAAATCCAAGTCTTACCCCTAATTTTCGGGCAGACTACCCTCAGCTTTCCGAAGAAGAACTTACTCACTCTAATCCTAAAATGGCTTATTTAGAATTAGGAGATGAGCAACTTGATATGTATCAGGTTCAAGAAAAACTTGCGCCCTACATGAATATTGAAACCTTTGAAGGCGGACATCATCGTTTGGCCTATCCTTCTCGCCTCAATGATTTGATTATGAAAATTTATAAAAAATATTTGGCTTAAATTAATGCAGATTGCCTATTTTTCTTCTGCCAATTTCTTGATTACGTCAAATCCTTGAACGAAGCCACTTTTCAACATACCCATGTATTCAGGTAAGGTGGCTAATTCGACTTTTAAAGTAGTTACACTATCGTGCTGGCTCAAAAAATATTTTTCTTGGGAACCACTCCAGCCTTTAACTTCTTCTCTTTCTAAATCTTCCTTACCGTCCTTAATCATTCCTAAATGTTTAAAAATCAAGATTTCCGGCTTTTTCAATTCTTCAATGGTGGAAACCATGCCATTGCCTTCGCCATCTAAGAAATAAGTTTTACCACCAATTTGCCAATCGGTACACATTGAGGAATCTGGGGCAAAAAATTTTGTCCAAGCATTATATGTCTCGCTATTCCAAAGTAATTCCCATACTTTCTCTATAGGCGCCTCAATCTCTACTTCATATTCTAAATTTTCCATATTTTACTTCCCTGATTTATGCCGTTTTTATGATGTCGACTTTTAATTTTCGCGTTTAATGATGACATCTGTTGAATCTTTATTTGTTGTTATTTAGCTTTCTTATTATATAAATCTTTTAAATGAGAAGGCACTTTTTATTTCTCAATAATTTCACAAACAACATTAAGTTTAAAATTAACGTTAAGAATGTATTAGTTATTATTAGTTTATGCCCAAGTTTTGCCTAAAAAACCACTTATTTGTCCTAACCTGCCATTCATCTTTGCTTACGAATGATTAAACTCCGTTATTTGCTTTACATTAAATGTAGAACTGCGTAAAAATTTGATATCCGATCAAAGGCACATTGGTTATTATTGACCGGATCGTGGTTACATTATTAATAGATGGAATAGTTTTACTGAAAGGCAGCTTTGAGCAAACTTATCAGTGCGGAGAGTCTCATGAAAAAATATCAATGTATCGTTTGTGGATGGATTTACGATGAAGCAGAAGGTTGGCCACAAGACGGCATTGCAGCTGGAACAAAATGGGAAGATATCCCTGATGACTGGACTTGCCCTGATTGCGGCGTTTCAAAAGCTGACTTCGAAATGATCGAAATCTAATGATTTAAAGCAAAAGGCCATGATTGACATGGTCTTTTTTACGAATATTACCCATTACCGTATTAATTAAACAATTCTAACTCTGGAGAGAAAAATGCATCCTATCGTCATTATCGGATCAGGCATGGCGGGTTATACCTTAGCACGTGAGTTTCGTAAGCTTAGCCCAGAGCAAGAACTTGTGATGATTTGTGCGGATGATGCAGTGAATTATGCAAAACCAACATTATCAAATGCATTTGCAGGTAAAAAAGCACCTGAACAGATTGCTTTAGGTGATGCTGCTAAAATGGGTGCCCAACTCAATATGCGTATTGAGCCTTTCACTTTTGTAAAAGAAATTTTAGCTGAACGTCATGAGCTTGTTCTTGAGAAAGATGGGGTAACTTCGAATCAACCCTATTCAAAACTGATTTTAGCTGTTGGTGCTAACCCAATTCGTCTTGCAATTGCAGGCGATGGTAGTGATGACATTCATGTAGTGAACTCGCTAATTGATTACCGTGCTTTCCGTGAAAATCTAGCTCAACGTAAAGACAAACGTGTTGTTATTTTAGGTGCTGGTTTAATTGGTTGTGAATTCGCCAATGACTTACTTCATAGTGAATATGACATTACTGTCATTGATTTGGCACCTCAACCATTAGGTCGCTTATTGCCAGGTCATATTGCTTCTGCATTCCAGCAAAATCTCGAAGAGGCTGGTGTTAAATTTGCATTAGGCACAACCGTTGAAAAAGTCAGTAAAATTAATAATGGCGAAGATTATGCGATTACACTCGCAAACGGCCAAACTTTGGTAGCCGACATCGTTCTTTCAGCGATTGGTTTACAGCCAAATATTTCACTTGCTAAAAGTGCAGATATTCAAACAAGCCGTGGCATTATTACCAATAGTTTACTTGAAACAAATCAAGCCGATATTTATGCGATTGGCGATTGCGCTGAAGTAAATGGCACGCTACTTCCGTATGTAATGCCGATTATGCAGCAAGCTCGTGCTCTTGCAAAAACCCTCAGCGGACAACAAACTGCCGTGCACTACCCTGCTATGCCAGTTGCAGTAAAAACTCCTGCAGCTCCACTTACAGTGTTACCAGCTCCAATGAATGTAGAAGTGAACTGGGAAACAGAAGAGTTCGACGATGGTATGCTTGCTAAAGCAATTGACAATGAAGGAACATTGCGTGGTTTCGTATTGTTAGGTGCAACAGCAGGTAAACAACGCTTAACTTTAACAAAGCTTGTTCCAGATCTTATTCCAGCCCAAGCATAAGGTTTGAATCAGGAATACTCTTTTGTGAGTATTCCTTTAAGGAATGAATAACATGAATAGTGCCTTACAGTTTAACATTTCGCCGTACACATCTTTCATGCAAGAAACCAAGGTCAACTTAGGCAATGGTATTGAGCTACATGTAGAAGTAGGTGGAAAACCGGAACATCCAACCATTTTGCTGATTATGGGTCTTGGCGCTCAAATGCTTTTCTGGCCGGATTTCTTCTGTAAATCACTCATTGATCAAGGTTTTCGTGTTATTCGTTTTGATAACCGCGATATTGGCCTTTCTTCAAAAGTACGTCATGAAGGTAAACGGTTAAATACGGTTAAATTGATGGGTCGCTTTGCGCTCGGACTAAGTAATCAAGGTGCCCCTTATACTCTGCATGATATGGCAGATGATGTATCAATGCTTATTGACCGCTTAGGCGTGACTAAAACACATGTCATTGGTGCATCAATGGGCGGGATGATCGCTCAAATTCTTGCAGCAAAATATCCTGAAAAGGTTGAGAAATTGGGACTCATGTTTACAAGTAATAATCAGCCTTTTTTACCCCCTCCTTTTCCGAAACAGCTTTTGAGTTTAATTGGCAAACCTGAGTCACGTGACGAAGATGGTATTGTTAATCACAGTTTAAAATTATTTCAATTGATTGGTTCACCTGGTTACGTCAACCAGATTGAAGCAATGCAAACTGCACGCAAACTTTATCAACGTAGCTATTATCCTGCTGGTGTACTTCAACAGTTTTTAGCAATATTATGTACAGGCTCCTTACTTCAACTGGACCGTGAAATTAAGCAACCCGCGTTAGTCTTACATGGCTCTCGTGATCGCTTACTTCCACCTAGTCATGGTAAGGCTGTAGCAAAAGCAATTTCCGGTGCTAAGTTTGAATTAATTGATGGAATGGGGCATGATATCCCTGCACATTTTATTCCTCAGCTTAGCGGTTTATTTGCGCATCATTTTAAATCATCATACTAGGACACTATGGCTGCATTACCCTCACTAAGACAGCTATCATATTTAGTTACGTTGTCGGAAACTTTGCATTTTACTGAAGCAGCACGCCGCTCTTTTGTCACGCAATCGACGTTATCAGGCGGCATCATGGAGCTTGAACGATTGTTAGGTGGCGTTCTGGTAGAGCGTGACCGTCAGAATGTGCGTTTAACACCATTGGGTGAACAAGTTGTTGCTCGTGCCCGTGTACTACTAGCAGATGCTCAAGATTTAATGCGTTTGAGCCGTGAAATGAGTGAACCGTTAACAGGCGATTTGCATTTGGGAGTTATCCCAACCATTGCACCTTTTATCCTGACACGGTTACTTGATGAAGTGCATCAGCAGTTACCTAAAATTCAGTTGCATCTGCATGAAGCTCAAAGTGAAAAAATTGTAGAGCGTCTAGAACACGGTAATCTAGACATGATTGTTCTTGCTCTACCGTTTGATACCAGAGGCCTAAAAGTCGCTGAAATCTCGAAAGAAAATTTGTACCTTGTATGTAGTAAGCAAGATACAAATGCTTTGCAAGCAAACTCACTAGATGATCTTGATTTATCGAGATTAATTTTGCTTGAAGAAGGCCACTGTTTACGTGACCACGTTTTAAGTGCATGCCCTATCGGTGAACGTAAAAATGACAACCGTTTAAAAGCAAGCTCTTTACCAACTTTAGTTGAAATGGTTTCTTCTGATTTAGGTTTTACGCTTTTACCAGAAATTGCAATTGAAAATAGTATGATCAAGTTTAATGATCAAATTACTGCAAAACCAATTGAAGATGCTCCAAGCCGCATTTTAGCATTAGTCACTCGTAAAAGTACGCCGCTACAAAGTGAATTTGACGTATTACTGCAAATTATGCAGAAAATCACCACGAATTTACATGAATAAAAAAAGGAGTCTTCGGACTCCTTTTTGTTTTACTGAGCTGTAAGCGATGCCCACTTAAACACCCAAGCAGACGGCATATTCAAACTATTATCGGCAATAATTTTTTCTCTAATAATTTGTGCGATAGCATAGTCATTGGCTGGGTCTATCATGACGCGTATTCCTTTAGTGGTTGAACTAGTGACAACCTTATAGCCTTTTGCTTCAAGCTGAGATTGAACCCGATTTGCTTTATTTTGATTAGCTGCTAATGCAACCTGAACCATCCACTTTTTTTCACCATTTTCTAAAATTTCTTTAGCGATCGCAGCATCAAGTTGTTTTTTATTTTCAGAATTTTTCTTTTCTTCTACTTTTTTTGTGTGAACTTCCTCATTTTTCTTTTGCGTTAAAAACTCATCTTGCTTTTGTTTTCTTTTTTGGATGATTATTGTTTTATTCCTTACCTCACTCTTTTTAGTTTTATCACTGGAAACGGGTGCAAAATAAGGATATATCGCTTGATCATCAAACCTTTGAAATACGATGATATCCCCATAACACTTCTGATCTGCATAGGCGGTCACTGGCATTATCCCCAAAAGTATTCTAATAAGTAAATTTCTAATAAAGCATTGCATCTTATTCATTTACCGAAGTTAAGTATATTTAATGCGGCGTATTAAAGTAGATTTCACATGATTTGTATATTTATAAAATTCAATGTTTTATGGAAAAAATCACATATTTTAAAAACATCTTGCTGTGCTTCAACTTATTATCGTATACCCAACAACCATTTAGAAAAACTAATTAAATTATTTTGAATTTCAGTGAATTAAAAAAGCCGACATTTTGTCGGCTTTTTTAATTAAATTTAAAACTTATTATTTAATCATTTCTAATAGTGCTCTTTGAGCATTATGCAATTTTTCACCCTCTGCTGGCTCAGCACGTACCCAAGTACCATCTGACTGTAACAACCAAGCTTGCTGGTTATCTTGCAAATAGTTCACTAGGCCTTGTTGATAAATACGTTTTTTCAATGCAGGATCTTCCACAGGAAAACATGCTTCAACACGGTTAAATAAATTACGATCCATCCAGTCTGCGCTTGAGCAGTAAATACGCGCATCACCATTATTGCTGAAGTAATAAACACGGGTATGTTCAAGGAAGCGCCCTACAATTGAACGTACACGAATATTTTCTGATAAGTTAGGCAAACCTGGACGTAAACAGCAAATAGAACGAATAATCAAATCAATCTGAACACCTGCTTGAGATGCTTCATATAATTTATTGATCAATTGAACTTCCGTTAAGGCATTCACTTTCACAATAATTTGAGCTTTACGTCCTGCCTTAGCATTGGCAATTTCTTCATCAATAAAGTTGATGAGCTGAGCATGTAAGGTAAATGGTGCATGTAATAGCTTTTTCAATTTCGCCATTTTGCCCATACCAGTCAACTCTTGGAAGATACGATGCACGTCTTCACAGAGATCTTTATCGGTCGTCATGAGACCATAATCGGTATAAATTCGAGCATTCATTGCATGGTAGTTACCAGTGCCTAAATGAACGTAACGCACAAGTTTGTTATTTTCACGGCGCACCACCATAATCATTTTGGCGTGAGTTTTATAACCAACAATACCGTAAACAACGACAGCCCCCGCTTCTTGTAAAACGTTAGCTACTTCAATATTTGATTCTTCATCAAAGCGGGCACGCAATTCAATAACTGCGGTCACTTCTTTTCCATTACGCGCTGCTTCCGCCAAAATCTGTACAATTTCAGAGTCAGCACCACTACGGTAAAGCGTCTGCTTAATTGCCAATACTTGTGGATCGCGAGCAGCTTCACGAAGTAGCTGAATCACGGGTGCGAAAGATTCAAAAGGATGATGAAGTAAAATGTCTTGCTTCTGCATTGCAGAGAAAATGTTCTCGGTCTTTTTAAACACTTTAGGCACAATCGGCGTATGCGAGTCATAACGCAAATGAGGGCGTTTAAAATTTGAAACCAGACGAGCTAAGTTTACAGGTCCATCAACTTTGTATAACTGCTCATCGGTTAAATCAAATTCTTCTAATAAGTACTCATAAATATGCTGCGGACAGTTATGAGTTACTTCTAAGCGAACAGCACGGCCAAAACGTCGAGAACTTAATTCACCTTTTAAAGCTTTTGCTAAATCTTCAACATCTTCATTTAATGCCAAGTCTGCATTACGTGTAACACGGAATTGATAACATCCTGTTGCTGTCATGCCAGGGAACAAATCGGACACATGCTCATGGATAATTGCAGATAGCATGACGTGATGTTCTTTACCACCTGTTAACTCATCTGGCAGTCGTACAACGCGAGGTAATGAACGTGGGGCTGGAACCACGGCTAAATCAATTTGACGGCCAAAAGCATCTTTACCTTCTAAGGTAATAATAAAGTTTAAGCTCTTGTTTACGAGACGTGGGAACGGATGCGCTGGATCTAAGCTAATTGGGGTTAATACAGGTGCAACTTGTTCTTGAAAATACTTCTTAATCCAAGCTGACTGTGCTGGCGTTAGTTCACCACGACGGAGGAAGCAAATATCTTCTTCACGTAATTTAGGTAAGATTTCTTCATTTAAAATACGATATTGACGTTCAATCGCAGCGTGAGCAGTTTCAGAGATTTTTTGTAAGACTTGTCTTGGCGTCAAACCATCAGGGCTACGACTCTCATTGCCCAGAGAAAATTGCTCCATCACCCCTGCAACACGAATTTCGAAAAACTCGTCTAGATTACGTGAAAAAATGAGCAAGAAATTCATTCGCTCAAGTAATGGATGTAAAGGGTCTACCGCTTGCTCCAATACACGCAAATGGAAGTCAAGAATAGACAATTCACGATTTATGTAACGGTCATTATAACTATATTCTGTTGGGGTCGTTGGTGTAATCGCTGTATTCATGTCTAACTCAATTCTCTATCCAGCCAAAATCTCTATAAAACAGTATGCTGCAAAAATATGACAATTTGGTAAAAACTAAAAAATTTACACATCTTTAAAACATCATTATTCGGGAATCTGGGTGCTATTCATATAACGTAGAATAACGCGTTTTCTATACTGTAGTTTACGATCATTGCGGTGATCTTGATAATATTTCGGATCAGGCAATAATGCGGCCAAAAAAGCAGCTTGTTCACGCGTTAAGCTTCTCGCACTTTTACCATAATAATATTGCGCGGCTGCTTCTACACCATATCGGTTTTTGCCAAATTCAACAGAGTTCATATATACCTCAAGAATTCGGCGTTTTGACCACATCCGCTCCATCATCCAAGTTGCGATAGTTTCTTGGCCTTTACGAATAAACGAACGCTTATTGTATAAAAACAAATTCTTTGCCAGTTGTTGAGATACTGTAGAACCACCAGCAACCACTTCGCCTTCTTCATTATTCCGCTCTAGTGCAAAACGAATGCCATCCCAGTCAAAACCATGGTGATGGATGAATTTTGCATCTTCCCCAGCTAAAATCGCATGTTTAAAATTGTCACTAATATCATCATAGTCAAGCCATTCATGAATGATCGGCTCTGAGGTATCTGACCAATAATCAATTCGCATAAACATGGTGGTATCGACTTCATGTGTACGCCACCAAACTAAACTTGAGAAAATCCAAAGCTGAATAAGGAGAATTGCCCCAATAAAAATTAACAACACGCGAACAATAAAAGCTTTCATGTTCGTCCTGATCTCCTGTATTCAACTTTTTTCATGTTAAGCTGTTAAGCATGTTCATATATAACAAAAGCATAGCATGACTCAATATCAGCCTCCGCACATTAATCGTAAACTCAATGTACAAACTTGGTGGCTGACCGCCTTACTGATCTTGATTAATGTAAGTTTGTTTGTCTGGCAAATTGCGACTGGTGTCGATATTAGCGACCCAGTCATGAAAGATGCTATTCATTGGGGCGCTGATTTTACACCACTTACTTTTACTGGGCAGCCCGAACGCTTATTTACCAGCATGTTTTTTCATTTTGGTCTTGTTCACCTCATGCTTAACATGTGGGCCCTCTATATTTTCGGTAATGTAGCTGAGTCACTATTTGGTCGCTTCTATTTTATAGGTATGTATTTACTTGCTGGCTTATTTGGTAGCCTTCTCAGTAGCTATATGACTATTCAAAATGGGCATGAATTACTGCAACATTTCGATCAAAGTTTACTTCCTCATGTCAGTGCAGGTGCTTCGGGTGCCGTAATGGGATTAGGTGCTGCGTTAACAGTACTTTCTCTATTTCCCCCGCTTCCGCATCAAGCCTACATACTCGATAAAAAAGCTTTATTAATGGTTATGGCCATCAACCTTATTTTTGGTTTTGTCGCAACAGGTATTAATAATGCCGCGCATATTGGCGGCATGATTATTGGAGCATTTCTTGCACTGATGTGGTACTTAAGCTATGTCAGCAAGTTAAAAAATGTGCTCAAAATCTTAGGCTTATTAGGAGCAGTTGTAATTACAGGTGGTTTTTATATGTACTGTGTACAGCTCAACTCACCGTTGCTTCCCCTATGGCATGAAATCATCATCCAGAACCCTGACATTATTCCTTAAACTACACTTGGTTTAATTCTCTTAAACTTTGTAAAGGTGGCAAATTACAGAGATAGCCTAGTCGATAACGACCAATCAGCGCACAAACCAGCATCATGCCAATTGGTAAAATCAGCCATATTTCAATATGCCACTGTATTGCCATATTCATTTTATAGCTTGCGATCGCACTAATCACTTCTGCAAAACAGCAGGCAACTATGCCTGCTAGCAGACCTAAGAAACCAATCTCAAAACTGAGCATTTGCTTCATTTTATTTTTAGATAAACCAAATGAGCGCAGTAAAGCAACCTCACGGCGTCGCTCGTCCATTAACAGGTTTAAACATGCAATCAGTACCAATATTCCAGAAAAACCGACTAACGCTGCCAGTACAGTTACTATTTTGACCAAAACATTCATTAAGCGTTTTACTTCATCTAAAATCCGGTCAACATCAATAAATACTGTATTTGAGAACTGCTGAATAATAGTGATCATTTTAGGTTGATCTTGCTTAGGCACATAGAAACTACCTAAATAACTTCCAGCATTTTCGTCTAAGGTTTTAGGTGAAAAAATAAAGAAAAAGTTAGGGCTAAAACTTTCCCACTCGACACTCCGGAAATTCACAACTTTGGCCTGTAAGTTGCCTTCGGGCAAACCAAAAGTAAGCTTATCTCCAATTTGGATTCCCAAACTTTCGGCAGTTTTACTTTCGACTGAAACTTGCCCTACGCCATTAAACTGAGCTTGTCCTTTTGTAATTACGTTGTCATTCGGCAATTGATTTGATTGTGTTAAATTCAATTCACGGCGCAAAGAATTATTTTGCTTTATAGCCTCTTCTGAAAAAGGTACATCATTTTTAGCCAGTAATCGGCCACGAATATTTGGGTATAACGGGGTGCTTTGCCAACCATGTTGCTTTAACTGTTGCTCAAAGGCTTTTAAATCAAATGGAGGCAATCCATAAACAAATTGATTCGGTGTTCCTTCCGGAAGTTGTTGTTGCCAACGCTCTAATAAATCTGTTCTTAATACACTGAGTACTGTAATGAGGCTTAAGCCTAAAGCCAATGCAGTAATTTGTAAGGCGCTTTGCGATGGCGAACGAATATAAAAAGACAAACGATTTTTCAGCTTTTTTAAACTGCGAAGCAATAGCCAAACAACAGTGTAAAGCAAAATACAAAGAACAATAATGGCTGCTAAAACCAGAATGCTGAGCATTAAGTTTTCACTCAATACCAAACTAAAAACGACTAGGCTAGTGATTCCTGCAAAAAACATAAAAAATAAAGATTTGCGAGATTTGGCTTGCTCCCGAATAACACGAATTGGAGGTGTATTTAAAAGCTCCCAAATGCTTGGCAAAATAAAACCAAGCAGCACAATCACGCTGGTAAAAATCGCAATTGGTAAAGGCCCGACCAAAAGAGGTACAACCGAAAAACTTAACTCTAATTGAGGAATCAATTGCAGCATAAGTTGCAGCAGGCCAAACCCCATGATTAAACCTAATAGGCTTCCCAGCACAATTGAAATCGCACTGACAATACAAAGCAATCCAATATATGCCCACAAGATTTGGAACTTACTGGCGCCTAAGCATCTAATAAGTGCAATATGATCTTGGTTTTGCTGAACATATCTTTGACTCGTTAAAGCAATGGCAATCCCACACAACAAAATCGTTAAAATATTGGCTAATTGCAAAAAGGTATCTAGGTTTTCAAGCGGGCGTAATAACCGACTATTTGATTCACTCGCATCACGTAAACGCAAACCTGCCGTTTCATCTGGTTCTTTAGATGGTTGATGCTGTTGCTTAAATTGCTTTGAAAATGACTGAACCTGTTCAGGGCTACCTGCCATTAATAAACGATAGTCAATTCTGCTCCCTATCTGAATCGCATGAGTCTTAGCAATATCGGCTTGATGAATAATAACGCTTGGAGAAAAGCCTGAAAAACCGAGTTCTTGATTTGAATCACGCACAATCACGCCACTAAAACGGAAGGTACCATCAGCAATAGAAACAGTATCTCCTAGCTTTACTTTAAGTAAATCGGCTGCTCTTTGACTTAGCCAAACCTCACCAGATTGAATTGCTTTAGCGCTTGGCTCAATTTCCAACTGTCCTCTGAGTGGAAATAAAGGCTCAATTGTCTTTACATTCACCATGACAAACTGATCTTGGGTATGTGCCATCGAGCTAAATATAGTGACATTGGTTTGTTTTAGATCTAGCTGCTCTGCCCTTTTTTTCCACGACTGCTCGATAGGCTCGTTATTCGACAGAACTAAATCAGCACCCAGCATTTGTGAAGCTTGCAGACTTACTGCATTTTTAACTTGATCGTTACTAAATTTCAGGGCTGTCGTTGCGCTAATCGCAAGCGATAAAGCAATAATGAGTAGATATAATCCACCCGTACGAAAACTCTGTAGCAAAAGTGGTTTGAGAAGATTACGCATAGCTTAACCACCCTGTACTGTCTTTAGTCGGCCATCATCTAACTCAACATGACGCTGACAAAGGGTTGCTAAATTACGATCATGGGTCACCAAAATCAGAGTCGTACCTAACTCTCGGTTTAAATCAAAGAGCAAGCTTTCGATTTCTTGTGCCGTCTGACCATCTAGGTTTCCAGTCGGTTCATCCGCAAAAATAATTTGTGGTTCTGCAATGAGAGCGCGTGCAATGGCTACACGCTGCTGCTCGCCACCAGATAAGACTTTAGGCGTTTGTTCAACTTGACGACTCAGCCCTACTCGATGCAACCAATCTAAAGCTTTTTTCTCCGCTGTTTTATAATCAAAGTCTTTACGTAATCGTAAAGGTAACATCACATTTTCAAGCGCACTCAACTGAGGCAGAAGTTGAAAAGACTGAAATACAAAACCAATATGCTGCATTCTGATTTGGGCACGTTGTTCCTCTGTTAACTGATGAACAGCTTGACCACACAACCAGACTTCTCCTTCAGACGGTTGATCTAAAGTCGCCAAAATTCCTAGTAAGGTTGATTTACCTGAGCCGGAACGTCCCGTAATTGCTACCTGTTCCCCTTCAAAAATCTCTAAATCAATATCTTTTAAAATCGTAAACTGATTTTGGTTAATCTGAATAGTTTGTGTAACTTGATGGGCAGCAATGATGGGTTGTGGCATGATGTGAAAAGTCCTATGTATTCAGAATCAGGGTCGAAGTACAAATGTCTAAATCTTTTTTGATTGGTTCTAAAAGCATCATGCTCATCTCATTAAGTATGCTGCCCATGCTTGTATCGGCGAAAACTATTTTAATTTTAGGAGATAGTATTAGTGCCGGTTACGGAATTGATCCCAAACAAGGTTGGGTACAATTACTGCAAAAACGTTTAGACCAACAGTATCCCAAACAACACAAAGTGGTCAATGCAAGTGTTAGTGGAGAAACAACAAGCGGTGCTTTAGCTCGATTACCTAAGTTATTACAGACTTATAAGCCCAATGTTGTCGTGATTGAATTAGGCGGGAATGATGGCTTGCGTGGTCAATCACCTCAAATGATTCAAAAGAATCTGGATCAGCTCATTCAATTAAGCCAGAAACAAAAAGCCAAAGTTATTCTTTTTGGCATGAAGATTCCGCCAAATTATGGGGCTGCGTATAGCAAAGCTTTTGAAAATAATTATAAAGTTGTAAGTCAAAAATATCAGGTGAAACTACTACCGTTTTTTCTAGATGGTGTTGCTGGTCAAAAACAGCTTATGCAAAATGATTTGATTCATCCCAATGCTCAAGCGCAGTCAAAACTACTTAATTTAGCTTACCCATATATAAAAGGTGCCCTATAGGCACCTTTTATCTTTAAGCATTCTTTTTAATATGATCAGAAATCAAAAAAAGTAACTTCACCTGTTTCGAGTGAATATTCTGCACCAACAACAATTAATTCACCTTTTGCAATCAGGCTCTCTAACACCGCTGAACCATGGCGTAATTGATTTACAGAAGCAAAAACGTTTGAACGTACCGCATGACATGATAATTTTTTCAAATCATTTTTTAAGTCAGTCTGCATTAAAATTTCAACTGATGGACGAACGCGGTTCACAATCGACATTAGGTTAGATGATGGCGGGTGATCAGGATTCATTAACGTATCAATTGTTGCTTGAATCGCACCACAATGGCTGTGTCCTAATACAACTACAACTGGGCAGTCATAACGCTCTGCTGCGAACTCAACACTACCGACTTGTGAAGGTGCAACCACATTACCAGCTACACGGATTACGAATAAGTCACCAAGACCTTGGTCAAATACCATCTCTGCTGGAACACGAGAATCTGAGCAGCCAAGTACAATTGCAAACGGATTTTGATCCTTTGCCATTTCAGCGCGTTCTTGATGAGATAAGGTTTTTGCAAGGGAAGTATTTCCATTTACAAATCGTTGATTACCGGCTTTCAGACGATCTAAAACTTCTTGCGCAGTAGGCATTTTATATTTCCATTGTTTTTTCAAGGTTGGAAATCATTTTAATGTGTCAAAATTTGAATGTCACTGACAAAAAATAAATCCTTTTCTATGAAAAAATTTAAAAATACTTAACCTGTTTTAATGTAGAGCTCACTGCATATTCACTACTGTTTAGTGAAAAAATAGACATACTTTGGTTCTCGGATTGACTATAATTTTCTTCATTCCAAACATTTGGCAAATGACTCATTGGCAAAGTTTTTCAATAATTTTTCAAACTCGCTTAAGCTTCAAGGATGAAATCTATGACAAGGCTGTCCACATCAATTATGGCCTCTATGAAAAAAACTGCTACCGCCCTGACTTTGGCTTGTAGCGTATTGTCAGTGATGATTATTTCTCAAACACAGGCAGCCGATAATATTGATGTGACATTCCAGAATGTATTACAGCAAGAACGTAGCTGGGCAGGCCTACAAAGCAAAAGCTTAAAAGTCGGTGATGTGACTTGGTCATATAGCGAAGGCGGCTCTACAACAAAACCGACTTTACTCCTTATTCATGGTTTAGCGGGTAGCCGTGATAACTGGAACCGAGTGGCTCGTTATCTCACCACAAATTACCATGTCATTATTCCTGATTTACCGGGTAGTGGTGAAACTATCGTTCCACAAGACTTCGATTATTCTGTACCAAATCTTGCTGAAAAGTTACGTCGCTTTGTTGAGGCTGCAAATTTAAAAGGTCCAATTCATATTGCTGGGCACTCACTCGGCGGCTCTATTGCCCTACTCTATGCTGGACAATATCCATTTGAAACGAAAAGTTTATTTTTAGTAGATAGCGGCGGTATTTTTCGCTCAGCCAATACAATTTATTTAAAAGATCCTGCTTACCTCAAACAACTTTTAGTGTCTAAAAAAGGTGACTTTAATTATTTATTAAAACAAACCATGTTTAATCCTCCGTTTATTCCTAAAGAGTTTCTTCAAGCTCAAGAAAAGTTGATGATTGATCAGGCACCTCAAACACAAAAACTGGTTGATCAATTGATTGCACTTAATAAAGTCTATACACCAGACTCCTTTGCGGTACTTACCAAAACGATCGATGCACCGACGCTCATTCTATGGGGCAAACAAGATAAGATTATTAATGTCGAAGTAGCAAGTGAACTAAAACGACTTTTAAAGAATGCTCAGCCTCCAGTTATTTTAGAAAATGTAGGTCATATGCCAATATTGGAAGCTGAACAGTTGGTTATGCAACAATATCTACCGTTTTTACTTAAAGTAGAAACAAATCAGTCGTCAAAAACGACCACACCTTAATAAAACTTCGGACTTGTGAGACCTTATGTCTACCCAACCACTTATTGAAAAACTTATTGAAGCTCATCTAGATTTTTTAGATGAGCAATTTGCTCAGACTCAGGTGATCCAGCAAGAGTTTGAGCAATTTTATCATTGGTTGGGGAGTCGGCAATTACAACATCTGTGGACTTTTGAACAAATTCAACAGCTCATTCAAAAGCAGATTTTAGATACGCCTGCTTCTGATTTCCTGATTGAACAAATTGCTGAGCATATTCGCTTTGCATTGATTCATCCTGCAAATGAAAGCGCAACTGTTGAAGATGTTATTCCTGTTCTAACGATTGACCGAATTGCACAATACGTTGCAAGTAAGGAACAGCACCGTAAAAAACTGATTAAAACGATTGTGAATAACCCTGCTTTTTCGGCCCTGCTCACGCAACTGATTCAGCAAACAATGCATGATTATTTAGATGAATCGATGTCAAAACGTGTGCCCGGTGTAGGTCGTTTTATGAAAATGGGGAAATCTGTTTTAGAAACAGTAACCGATTCAAATCTGGACGATACGATTAATCATTATTTGCAAAAGAATATTTTAAAACTCAGCCAAATGAGTGAGCGTGTTTTAAACCAACATTTTGACAATGATAAGCTCTACCATTTTCAGGCAAATGTTTGGCATAAAGTTAAAACTATGCCACTTTCTGTTTTAAAAAATTATGTAGAAACTCAAGACTTATCAAAAACGGTTGGTTTAGGGCATGAAATCTGGGACCACATTCGTCAAACTGATTATCTAAAACAGCAAGTACATGATGGTATCTATACTTGGTATGTACGTAATCAGGAGCGTAGTTTTGACTTGTTACTTCGTGACCTCAATATTGATGAAGGTTTAGTACAACATGAGCTGACCAAGTTACTTGTGCCTGTATTACAGCAGTTAATTACAACAGGACATTTAAGACGCCGTGCCCGTGTTTACTTAGAAAAGTTTTATTATTCTGAAAAAACATTAGATATTTTAAATAACAAAGGCGCTTAAAGCGCCTTTGTTATTTGTGTTGATTAGAAAGAATATTTTAAAGAAGCGTAATAAGCTCGACCTGGTTCATTATAAGTTTGGCTGATTGAATTACTGTCTCTTAAAATTTGTTTATCAAACAAGTTGCTTACACCAACACGCGTACTTATATTGTCTGAAAATTTATAACCGACATTGATTCCAGCGGTACTATAGCTTTTTACAGTACTTGGCTTAAGCGCAGAATTTGCTCCACCTGAACCAATACCAGATTCGATTCTACTTTCTGCAAACTGACGTGATTTTTGACGACCATATTGAGTAAATACAAAATTTACATCTAACTGATCTGTGATGTCATAATCAAAAATTGAGTTAATTGTATAGATTGGAACTAAAGATAATGGATTACCTGTTTGTTTATCTTTTGAATCCATCATATACGTAAAGTTATTAGTCCAGCGGATATCACCGAAGTCTAATCCTAAGCTTCCTTCAAAACCTTGAATTAATGCTTTAGGCGTATTTTCCCAACGTAAGATATTCCACTTGGTATTGGTCACAGCTCCTGTATTTGTATTCGTGCTTGAACCATCAACTGTTCCAACCACATTTGTACCAGCCACAATTTTATCTTTATAGTCATTGCGGAACCAAGTTAAGCTTGCATTCACGATATCTTTTTGGAACTGGATACCAAGCTCTTTGTTTACCGAAGTTTCTGGTTTTAAATCACCATTACCTTGCAACAAGCAACGTGACTCAATATTGGCCGGACAACCATTACCATTTGTACTTAATAAATACCCTTCGGCATTTTGATACATATTCGGTGCTTTATAAGCTTTTGCTACCCCACCTTTTAAAGTGAAATAATCGTTAAGTCTTTGGGTAATATTTAAGCTTGGGCTCCAGTTAGAACCAGATTTACTATGGTCATCAAAACGAAGGCCTAACACGATATCTGTACTGTCTGTGAGTTTCAAGTTATCTTCGACATATGCAGAAGCAATACGTGACTCCATTTTACTGCGATCGCCTTTAGCCAATTGATCGCCATAACCTGAACCACTACTGTCTTTCCCTTGGTTTGTCGATACATTATCTTTAAATCTGTCTTCAACCCATTCAGTACCAAGTGTTAATACATGCGGTACATAATATTCAAAAGGAATATTGGCTTCACCATTAAATCGAAGAGTTTCCAAACGTGAAGTGGCTTTATCATCAAGATTATTAATTTTTCCTTCCGTGCTACCGCCAAGGCCTTCTGGAAGACGTTTATTATGCGTTTTGTCATATTGAGCAACGAGCTTACTCTTACCCCAAGACCAATCCCCCTCATGTGTTAATGCATAGCTATCACGGTACATAGTATTGGTTTCTTTACCAATAAGTTCTGAAAGAATCGCATCCGCCTCAGCATTTGCATTTAACTGAGAGTCACCAGAATAAATATTACCTTGTTTGCTAGAAGAAACATCAAGCAAAACAGTTTGCTGATCTGTTGCCTGCCAAGCTAAACGACCTGAAATATCTTTATTTTTAACGCCTTCACGCCCAGCTGCGGTACTACCAATTGATTTATTAATATCAACATCGTCAGCTTCTGTTTTATTGTAATTACCATATAAACGATAAGACAAAACATCTTTAATCAGTGGCCCACTTACGTTAAAACCAACACGATTTGATGCACCTTCTTTAGAGTCTTCAGGTTGCGATGTATAAAACTCTACTGAGCCATGGGTTTCATTAGTCACTTTTTTAGTAATGATGTTAACCACACCACCTGCCGCACCAGAGCCATAACGAGCTGCTGCCGGTCCACGTAAAACCTCAATCGACTCGATTGCTTCTGCTGGCACCCAGTTTGAGTCACCTCGTGTATCACGCTCTCCTTTCCAGCCATAACGAACTGAATTACGAGAGTTAATTGGTTTTCCATCTACTAAAATAAGCGTGTTTTCAGGCCCCATTCCACGGATATCAATTTGTCTATTATTGCCACGCTGCCCTGTTGCGCTGTTACCTGTTAAATTGACACCAGGCATACGGCGCACATAATCAGAAATATCATTACGAACTGGTAGTTTTTCTAAATCTTCTTGGGTGATTACTGATACGCCGAGCGACTGCTTCACCTGCTCTTCAGCTGTTACAAAAATTGTTTCCAATTTCACAGGTTCAGCAGGCTTTTCTAATGCTTTTTCAGCTTGTTCTTGCTCATTTTGTGCAGCATAAGCCATAGACATCATACTTGCCAGTACTGAAACAGAAAGCACTGACTGGATAATACGCTTCGACATAAGTATTCCCAATATATTGATTTATTAAACATCTCTCATTTTCAGTTCCGCATTGTAACAAAGATAAATAAAATTACAAATGATATTGATAATAATTATCATTATTTATATTGAATAATAAAAAAACCTCATTGCGAGGCTTTTTTATTTTACTTTTCAAATAATTTAATTATTTGAAGTAAGCACCTTCAGCTTGTGTATGGTCTGTTTGGTCAACCACACGTTGAAGCTCAGGAATGTTCTCTCTTAAAGTAGTTTCTACACCTTGTTTCAAGGTAACATCGATTGCAGAACAACCTTGGCAACCACCACCAAATTTCAATACAGCAGTTAAACCGTGTTCTGGATCATCTTGTACTTCTACCAAACTACAATTTCCGCCATGCCCTGCAAGACCTGGGTTAATTTCTGCTTGAAGAATGTAAGTAATACGTTCTTCAATCGAAGCATCTGGACCAACACGTGGAACTTTAGAATTTGGAGCACGGAAAGTGAGCTGACCACCAAAACGGTCCTTGTTGTAATCGATTACGGCATCTAAAAGATAAGGAATAGATGGCGCATCAATATACGCAGGAAAATCAGGATAGTCCTGTTTATAATCTGTTGGAATCACTTCTTCTGGCGCACTATATGCCATACAGCATTCGGCACGTGGCGTACCAGGATGCTCAACAAAAATTCGAACGCCAATTCCCGGAGTATTTTGCTTCGTTAGTAAATCGTGCAAATACTCTTGTGCAGATGGTGTAATCAAAAGGTTTGGAATTTCTTCTGCAACAGCAGTGTTGGTGTTCTCAGTCGACATAACAATATTCCTCAAGCTGATGCCTTTATATTAACCGAAGATGAGGTAGATTTAAAAAAAATCAACTAAATTTGTCGGATTTATACACAACAGGGTTTCAAGTTAAGTTTTTAATGGCATTATTGACCTCAGTATTGATCATTTTTTAAATATTTCTTATGTTGCATTTGCCGTTTAACCATACAGTTACTCTTATTATTATTACGGTCATTATCTCTTTACTTGCTTTTAGCAATCAAAATGTAATGAACCGATTGATTTTTTGGCCGCCTGCAATGCAACGTGGACAAATTGATCGATTCATTACTCATGGCTTTATTCATGCTGATGGAACACATCTACTCTTCAACATGATTACCCTATTTTTCTTTGGCAGTATTATTGAAAGCTTTTATCGCCAATATTTTTACGACATGGGTTTTGTGTTGTTTTACTTAGGTGGCTTAATCTTTGCGATTTTGCCAAGCTATTTACAACATAAAAATGATGCGAACTGGGCCAGTCTAGGCGCTTCAGGTGCTGTTTCAGCGGTTTTATTTGCTTATATTCTGTTTCAGCCATGGAAGCTGATTTTTGTATTCTTCATTCCTATACCCGCTATTATTTTCGCTATTTTATATGTGGCGTACAGTATTTGGGCTGGTAAGCGAGGTAATAGTCATATCAACCATAGCGCTCATTTGTGGGGTGCAGCTTACGGGATCATCGTAACCATTTTACTTGAACCTAAAGTTATTCCACATTTCTTAGACCAGCTTACCCGTCTTCCTTTCTAAACGATATAAATCAAAGAAAAGCCCGTTATGGGCTTTTCTTTTTTTCTGATTTATTTATCTGCATAAATTCTCAGTCTTTTTTCTGATTTTCTTTGATCAATTCGTTGTTTTGTTTGCAAAAACCATCTGATTAAACTCATGCGAATTCTTTTAATAATTCAGATGATACAATGAAGTACAGAGCAATTTTATCTAGCCTTTCTATTGCCTTATTTAGCTTATCTCTGGCTGGATGTAATGACAACGATAATCAAGAAAATGTCGTAAGCACGCCTAAGCAACCCAATATCTTATTTATTATGGCTGATGACTTAGGCTATTCAGATTTAGGGGCTTTTGGTGGCGAAATTCACACCCCTAATATTGATAGTCTGGCTCAAGAAGGTCGCCTTTTAACGGATTATCATACTGCCCCAACCTGTTCGCCAACACGTTCTCAACTTATTTCCGGTACTGATCATCATTTAGCTGGTATTGGGGCAATGGCTGAACTCACACCAGAGCATTTGAAAGGACAACCAGGTTATGAGGGCTATTTAAACGAACGTTCTTTATCGATTGCCCAAGTACTTAAAGACAATGGTTATCGCACGTATATTAGTGGTAAATGGCATTTAGGCTTAACCCGTGAAAGCAATGCACATGCTAAAGGTTTTGATCATTCATTTACCTTATTACAAGGTTTAGACCATCATTTTAAACAAGCTCCAAGTGCCTTTAAACGAAATTCAACTTATACAGAAGATGGGCAAACTATTCCTATTTCAGCATTGCCTGATGACTTTTTCTCTACCAACTATTTTACCGATAAATTACTAAGCTACTTAGATTCAGGCAAAAATAGTGGTAAACCATTCTTTGCTTATGCTGCTTACACGGCACCTCACTGGCCAATTCAAGCCCCAGCCGAATATCGTGAAAAATATCGTGGAGTTTATGATGTAGGCTACGATTCAATTCGTAATGCCCGCATTGCGAGACAAAAACAGCTTGGAATTATTCCTACAAACTTTGATGCAGCAGAACCAATTGCGACTCAAAATGCTCCACAAAAATATGGGAAATGGGATGAGTTAACAGCCGAACAAAAGGCACTAGAAGCTCGTAAGATGGAAATCTATGCGGGTATGGTAGAAAATCTTGATGCCAATGTCGGCCGCATTATTCAATATCTCAAACAAAATAATCTTTATGACAATACTTTAATTTTCTTTGTTTCAGACAATGGTGCAGAAGGTTTTGTACGTGGCGGATATGGCAGTGAATCTGGTTTTGATAACTCAGTAGCCAATGTTGGCACACCTACTTCATATCACTATATTGGGCCACGTTGGGCCGAAGTCAGTGCGGCACCTTTCCACTTATGGAAAGATACGGCGGGCGAAGGCGCAACGACTGCACCTGCTATTGTGAAATTACCAAATCAGAAAAAAGCGGAAGAGACAAATCATAGCTTTGCATCTGTACTCGATGTTTTCCCTACCTTACTAGAATATGCTCATATTCCAGTACCACAAGGTCAATACAATGGCCGGGCCATTAATACGCCATCTGGAATTTCATGGAAACCTTTGCTTGAAAACAAAACCGATACTATTCGCCCTGCAAATTTTAGCTTTGCCGATGAGCTGCATGGCAGCAAATATGCAAAACAAGGTGAATGGAAAATCGCACTTCAAGGACGACCTGAATTAGGCACAGGGACTTGGGAGCTATACAACATTAAATTAGATCGCGGTGAAAGACAAAACGTTGCTCAGCTTTATCCTGCAAAAGTTCAAGAACTCTTATCAGTCTATCAGAAATATACTGAAAAAAATGGTGTGCGGGAATATAACGCCAAATGAAATTGAAACCTTTTTTAGTCACCACAATCGGCCTGTCTATCATGACGGGCTGTAGCCAATCTTCAAAAGTTTCTGAACCTACATCTTCGACGCAACAGCAAACATCTTTAGCTGATTTAGGATCTATTGAAAAGTGTAAAAACTATACTGGTCTGCCTCAGGGTTGGCTCAAACAGCCTACAGCAGGAATGGTTTTAATTGTCGATGGAGATTTTAACTTTGGTTCTGAAAAGGCTTATCCCGATGAACTTAATTTTGGAAAAAAGCAGCGCGAAGTCAAAGGATTTTGGATTGACCAAACTGAAGTTACGGTCGCTCAGTTTGCAAGTTTTGTAAAAGCAACTGGCTATATTACCGATGCCGAAAAACAAAAACAGGCTGCTGTTTTCTCACCAGACCCTCATCACCCACAGCAATGGTGGCAGCTAAAATCAGGGTATACATGGAAAACGCCAAACGGCGGTACTGGAGCTATAGCAAATCCTAATGAGCCTGTAAGGTATGTAAGTAAAAATGATGCTGAACATTATGCAGTGTGGCTAGGACGTGATTTACCAACAGAACTAGAATGGGAATATGCAGCTAAAGCCAATTCAAAAACTGATACCCCTTTACATCAGGCCCCTACTGATGAACATCAACATCCGCAAGCCAATTACTGGCAAGGCGAATTCCCTTTTCAAAACCTAAATCAAGATCACTTTAAAGATGTGGCACCCGTTGGATGTTTTACGCCAAATAATTTCAAACTATTTGATATGATTGGAAATGTATGGGAATGGACATCATCTCCGTATCAAGGTGCTCATGACCAGCATATGGGAAATTATTCTGATTTACGACAACAACAAATTGCGAGCACACAATATGTAATTAAGGGCGGATCTTTTCTTTGCGCACAAAATTATTGTTCACGTTATCGTAGCAGTAGCCGCTACCCGCAAGATTTTGATTTAGCTGCAACACATGTTGGATTTCGAACTATTTTACGGTCTCCTTAATTTCTTCTTAATTAGACTTATTAAAGATATTTTTTAACCAAAATTAGATCGAAAAATAATCAAAATATTTTTATAGTACAAGTGAGAATGATAAAAAAGTGAGAACAAGATGAAAACTTTACTTCTTTGTGCCGCAGCAATTTTCACAATGTCACTATCAGCCTGTGCGGTCCATACACCTGAAGGTAGTATTGTGATTGACCCAGATTCACCATATTACGGACATCCAGGAGGCTTTTGCCCACCAGGACAAGCTAAAAAAGGACGTTGTTAGAAATTCCCTCTTTTAGAGTAATTTTTAAGTTACTCTAAAGAAATAGGCTTCAATCAAGTGATGAATTGAATACTAAATGGAGGGTTCCAGCCCAAAAATAGATGGGATGAAACTAGAAAATTATGGTGTAAAAAAATCACCATATCCCCAAGATTTTTAAAAGACAATCTTACGTTGTCTTCTATCTAGTTTCACCCCAATTCTTTCTTATTCCGTTTGACTTTTCTTACCGCTTAAGAAAAAAGTCTAGTTTTTAATCATTTCTGTATCTCTATTATTGATACATTTTGAACATTTTACCTTCAGGTTAATACTGATGTATTTGCTTAATACAAAATAAACATTTATGTAACGTAAGTCTATAAAAATGTTCTAAAAATGTGAAAAAAAATTAAGACCAAAATGAGATGAATTTATCATAATAACTTTCTCTTTCACGTTTCATCACATAAATAATCAATATTATTTTGTCAGTTATTGCCACTCGTTTCCTTTCATTGGCATAGATAATGTATACACATGTATATTAACCCAGTCGTATAAACGAGATATTTTATGTCCAGCACAAGTCAAGTCGAAGGTCTACAATTTCCGGTACACGCCTCAACAAAAAAACAAAGTACATCTCTTACAGGCCAAGAGATTTTGTCAGAGGCCTTATCTATTGTAGATAATAAAACCGCACAACAAGTGTTGAATGAAAAAAACTGGCGAAAAAACTATCCTGTATATTTTAAAGCTCTTGTTAAACAAGGGATTTCTAATATCAACAACCCAATTACTATTGCGAAGCAAGGATTGCATAAAGCTCACCATATTTTTGATTATTATCGTGATGGTAAACACTACCTTTTAAAAGATGCCGTTCATATTGCTTCATCTACTCCTCTTTATACAGTAAAACTTAAAGGTGAAAGTGACGCAGCACCTGAATGGTATGTTCCCTATAAAGGACAAAAACTAAGTGGACAAAGCTTATTAGACCAGATTCAACGCTGGGAAGAGACTGGTATTATTGAGCCAAGTCATGCAAAAGCACTTCGTGAAGCTATTGCTCATCCAGAATGGTTCGATTTGTCTGACCGTACGATGGTGCTGTTTGGTGCAGCCTCAGAAGCAGGACCACTGCCTTGGTTAGCCAAATGGAAAGCAAATATTGTTGCTGTAGATTTACCAAACTCACGAGTCTGGGGCAAAATCCTAAATACAATTCAACAAGGGAATGCAACACTTATTGCACCATGTGTTGAAGCCGTTGATTCGTCAGCAAAAGCTTCGGAGTTAAAAGATAAGCTGGGTGCAAATTTACTGACTCAATTACCAGAAATAGCGCAGTGGCTGGTGCAGTTTCCACAAAAGTTAGATTTGGCAGCAATCGCCTATTTAGATGGTGAAAAGCATGTCCGCGTTTCCATGGCAATGGATAGCATCATGCAATTTGTGAGCGAGCATAAATCTGATACAAGCCTTATGTTTATGTGTACTCCAACCGATGTTTATGCAGTACCAAAAGAAGTTGCAGAGGCTGCTCAAGAGAAATTTAAATCCCGCAGAAAAATGCAAAAATTGGCAGTAAAAGGCGTTTCTGCTCTTTCGCTAAATCGTTTTTTTCAAGCGCCATACCAAGACTTGATTACATGTGAAAATGGAAAAACTTATGGTATTGCCGACTGCTTAGTGGTTGAACAAGGTCCAAACTATGCTTTGGCAAAACGTATTCAACAATGGCGTGCTATTTTGGCCCGCCATCAAGGACAACGTGTCAGCATTAATATTGCACCATCGACAACGACTCACTCAGTGACTAAAAATCCATTATTGAAAGCAGCTTTTAATGGCGCAGAACTTTTCGATGTAGAAGCATTTAGCCCTGAAACCACCAATGCCATTATGGCGGCGCTCTGGATTCATGACTTAAGAAATGAGTCTTCTGTGGCGAATCCTGAAACTGTCTTAGACCATCCGCTTGAACTTATGATGGAAGGTGCCAATCATGGTGGTCTATGGCGTGTGGCTTATTTAGCACGAACTGCCCTGCCTTTTGCGGCAATTTATGGTTTTGCTACCGAGAAACTGCCTTTTAGAAAATCATCTAAAAGATAATTTGATTAAAGCCCAATCTTAGAATTGGGCTTTTTTCTAAAGTTTCTTTATTTATCTTGAAAGTGTGATAGATATTTTTGCATTTCATCAGGCGGCACCATGCCGCCCCCGGTAGCCCATACCACATGATTTGCCTGTTGCAACTGCTCAGCTGTAAATTGGTGCAAAGCTAAGTAATCAGGACTCGTCTGTACATAATACGGTCCCATCATGCCTGCTACCGCAGAAGGCTCAAGCTGAATATTCTCAGTTTGATTTAAAAGCGCAATAAGCTCATATAAACGTTCATCATGAATGGTGTAGTAGCCATCGATTAATTGTTGCATAGCACGCCCGACAAAACCTGAAGCACGCCCTACCGCAAGTCCGTCTGCCGCAGTAACGTTATCAATGCCAATGTCATTGACTGAAATCTGATCATGCAAACCTGTGTGGACACCAAGTAACATACACGGCGAATGTGTTGGTTCTGCAAAGATACAGTGTACATGCTCACCAAAAGCCAGATTTAGTCCAAAACTCACCCCACCAGGCCCACCACCGACGCCACACGGCAAATAAACAAATAATGGGTGTTCAGCATCGACTTTAATTTGTTTTTGCTCAAATTGCTGTTTTAAGCGTATTCCTGCAACGGCATAACCTAAAAATAATGTTGTTGAGTTTTCATCATCAATGAAAAAGCAGTGTGGATCCTGCTCTGCGGCTTTACGTCCCTCTTCAACAGCTACTCCATAATCACTGGCATATTCTACAACGTTGACGCCGAGTGAACGTAGTTTGTCTTTTTTCCACTGTCTAGCATCAGCCGACATATGAACAGTGACTCTAAAGCCGAGTTTGGCGCTCATGATGCCAATAGAAAGCCCAAGGTTGCCCGTAGAACCTACTGCAATTTGATACTTAGAAAAAAATGTTCGAAATGCGTCCTGGTCGAGTTTACTATAATCATCTTCTGGTTTGAGTAACCCTGCCTGCATGGCAAGTTTTTCAGCATGTGTGAGCACTTCATAAATGCCACCACGTGCTTTGATAGAGCCTGAAATTGGTAGATGACTATCCTTTTTCAACCAGAATGTTCCGTTAAGCTGTACTTGTTTTGCTGAAGAAAGTGCTTGCTGCATATGAGCAATTTCAACAATATCTGATTCAATTTTTCCCTGTTGTGCTTGAGTTTCAGGAAATACTTTTGCCAAATAAGGTGCGAAACGCGCTAGTCTTGCTTCTGCTTCACTTACATCCTTAGCGGTTAGTCCAACTTTTTCTAAAGCTTCTTTTAAAGGATAGCGATGAGGTGTAAACCAAAATGTTTCTTGATAGGCTTGAAGTGTTTCAATAAGTGGAAATTGTTGTTTTAGCTGATCTATTTGAACCGCATTCATAATATATCCTGATATAAAATTTTAAGCCCAATCTATAAAGCTGTTTGATGGCCTATAACAACCTATTAATTTATAGATGAATGTATATGAAAAATAGTCTCAACTTTAAAAACTAAACAAATAAAAAAGCCACTGTGAACAGTGGCTTTAATTTTTTAAATGCTTTTATACAAACTGTAAGAATAACCAGTACAAACCACCTGACAAGCAGATTGTTGCAGGAAGAGTAAATACCCATGCAGAGAGAATTGTCTTCACAGTATTAAAGTTTAAACCTGATTTATTCGCGACCATCGTACCCGCAACAGCACTGTTTAAAACGTGTGTTGTTGAAACTGGCATACCTAAACCATCAGCAGCTGCAATTGTACTCATTGCAACAAGCTCAGCAGACATCCCTTGACCATAAGTCATGTGATGCTTACCAATACGCTCACCTACAGTCACAACGATACGTTTCCAACCCACCATTGTGCCTAGACCAAGTGCTAAAGCAACAGCCACTTTTACCCAAGTCGGAATGTATTGTAAGAATGAATCTAAGCTACTACGGTATTCTTTCACAAGCTTTTTCTGTGAGTCATCCATTTTTGGTAAAGCATCTGCTTTATCCAAACGCTTAAACGTCGTGGTGCTTAAATACATGTCATTACGAATTTCGCTAATTGCAGCTTCAGGAATATCTTTTAAGTTGCTATAGCTAGAAACTCGCTCACCCAAGTGATCAGTCATACTTGCCAATGCAGGCACAACTTCCGGAGTTTGCTGTTTAGTTTGAATATATTTAGTCAGAATAACACGTGCTTTTTCATCGGTTAATTCTGGCTGATTTTGATTCAAAAATACGGCAGTTTGAGAAGAAAGCTGATGGAATGATTGAACTTGCTGAGTATCAAGATTTTTATTTAATGAATAAGCCAACGGCACCAGACCAACCAAAATCAGCATGATGAGCCCCATACCCTTTTGACCGTCATTAGAACCATGTGCAAAACTCACACCTGTACAGGTAAAGATCAAAATTGCACGAATGATTGCTGGTGGTGGTTTATTCCCTTCAGGTGGCTGGAATAATTCTAATTGGCGTTTAAAAATAGTTTTAACCAACAAGAATACAATCGCTGCAAAAGCGAAACCAATTAAAGGTGAAAATAATAATGCCTTACCGACTTTAATCACCTGATCCATATCAACACCACTGGTCGTTACGCCAGTCGATGCACTCAATAGATGGTTCATAATGCCCACACCCAAGATTGAACCAATCAAGGTATGTGAGCTAGATGCAGGAATACCTAAGAACCAAGTACCCAAGTTCCAGAGAATCGCAGCAATAAGAAGCGCAAAAACCATTGCGAAACCTGCACCGCTACCCATATTCATGATCAATTCAACAGGTAACAATGCAATAATGCCGTAAGCGACTGCGCCGCTTGCAACCATTACCCCAAGGAAATTACAAAAACCAGCCCACATGACTGCAACCGGTGCTGGTAAAGCATTGGTGTAAATCACTGTTGCCACTGCATTTGCAGTATCGTGGAAGCCATTTACAAACTCAAAGCCTAAAGCAATCAAGAGTGCAGTTGATAAAAGAATAACTGAATAAAGACTCAAAGGTGGTACATGTGCTAAATCAGCACTCACCTGAAATCCAATATAAATAAGTGTTGCAACAATAATCGTCAGAAACACCGGCATAAAAAATTTAGGTGTCGGGACATGTACATTCGTCGATTTGACTTGCAGGTTTGCCGCAAGTTTTGAATCCGAAACAGGGGGTAGATTAGAATTCATGCAGACGGTAAGAGGATAAAAAAATCCTCTGTATTCTTAAATTAAATTATGACAATTATATGACAAAGCGGCGCCTGATGAAGTCAATTTTTCACATTTTGACCTCATTTGATGCACCTTTCCTCTATGATTTTTATTTTTTTATTTAAATACAATAATTTACATAAATCCCCACCCATCTATTTTATGACTATTTTTGAAGCAAAATATCTAAAAAATTACCTAAACGTCTACTTTTTAAACACCACAACTGTCATAAAATCGAATATTGGAGATGAAATATTTCAATATCATGATCATTTTATGAATATTTGATGAAAAAACACCCTCTTTTTGTTCGAAAACACTTTTTTTACGACTAATTTACGGTGAATGGTGGGTCGTCATAGATCATCTATTGCGCAACTATTCTGTTACAATAGCGCCGCATTTTTAAATTCGTACAATATCGGGGTTTTATATGTCCACGCTTGCCACCCTAAAAGCGCTTCTTGCCAAACGTATTCTGATTATTGATGGTGCAATGGGTACCATGATTCAGCGCCATAAATTGGAAGAAGCAGACTACCGTGGTGAGCGTTTTGCCGATTGGGCACATGACTTAAAAGGTAACAATGACCTTTTGGTTCTGACCCAGCCTCAAATCATTCAAGGTATTCATGAAGCTTATCTTGATGCTGGTGCAGACATTATTGAAACCAATAGCTTTAACGGCACGCGTGTTTCTATGTCTGATTACCACATGGAAGATCTTGTTCCAGAGATTAACCGTGAAGCAGCACGTTTGGCCAAAGCAGCGTGTGAGAAGTATTCGACTCCAGAGAAACCGCGTTTTGTAGCAGGTGTGCTTGGGCCAACATCGCGTACTTGTTCAATTTCACCGAATGTAAATGACCCTGCCTTTCGTAACATCACCTTTGATGAGCTAAAAGAAAACTATATTGAAGCGACTCATGCGCTGATCGAAGGCGGTGCAGATATCATTTTGATTGAAACCGTATTTGACACATTAAACTGTAAAGCTGCGATTTTTGCGGTTAAAGAAGTCTTTAAAGAAATTGGTCGTGAATTACCAATCATGATTTCAGGGACCATTACCGATGCATCGGGTCGTACCTTAACAGGTCAAACTGCGGAAGCGTTCTGGAACTCTGTACGTCATGGTGACTTACTATCGATTGGTTTTAACTGTGCGCTTGGTGCAGATGCCATGCGTCCTCACGTAAAAACCATTTCCGATGTAGCAGATACCTTTGTTTCAGCGCACCCAAATGCGGGCTTACCAAATGCTTTTGGTGAATATGATGAAACGCCAGAACAAACTGCAGCATTCTTAAAAGAATTTGCAGAAAGCGGCTTAATTAATATTACTGGTGGTTGCTGTGGTACAACACCAGACCATATCCGCGCGATTGCCAATGCGGTAAAAGATATTGCGCCTCGTCAAGTTCCTGAAACTGTACCTGCATGTCGTTTGAGTGGTTTAGAACCATTTAACATTTATGATGACTCACTTTTCGTGAACGTGGGTGAACGTACTAACGTTACAGGTTCAAAAAAATTCTTACGCTTAATTCGTGAAGAAAACTTTGCTGAAGCTTTAGAAGTTGCACAGCAACAAGTTGAAGCTGGCGCACAGATTATTGACATTAACATGGATGAAGGGATGCTCGATTCGCAAAATGCGATGGTGCATTTCTTAAACCTTGTGGCTTCTGAACCAGATATTTCACGTGTGCCAATCATGATCGACTCATCAAAATGGGAAATCATTGAAGCTGGCTTAAAATGTGTACAAGGTAAACCCGTTGTTAACTCAATTTCTTTAAAAGAAGGTTATGACGAGTTTGTAGAAAAAGCTCGCCTGTGCCGTCAATATGGTGCTGCGATTATTGTTATGGCATTTGACGAAACAGGTCAGGCCGACACTGCTGCACGTAAGCGTGAAATCTGTAAACGCTCATATGACATTTTGGTTAATGATGTTGGCTTCCCTGCTGAAGATATTATTTTTGACCCGAACGTGTTTGCAGTTGCAACAGGGATTGAAGAACACAATAACTATGGGGTCGATTTCATTGAGGCTACAGGTTGGATTAAACAAAACTTACCTCACGCTATGATTTCTGGTGGTGTGTCGAATGTTTCGTTCTCGTTCCGTGGTAACGAGCCTGTTCGTGAAGCCATTCACTCTGTGTTCTTGTACCATGCCATCAAGCAAGGCATGACCATGGGTATTGTGAATGCTGGCCAAATGGCAATTTATGATGATATTCCAGCCGAGCTAAAACAAGCAGTTGAAGATGTCATTTTAAACCAAAACCAAGGTGAGTCTGGTCAGGCTGCGACTGAAAAATTGCTTGAAGTGGCTGAAAAATACCGTGGACAAGGCGGTGCTACAAAAGAAGCCGAGAACCTTGAATGGCGTAATGAGTCAGTCGAAAAACGTCTTGAATATGCTTTAGTTAAAGGTATTACAACTTACATTGATGAAGATACCGAAGAAGCTCGCCTCAAAGCCAAACGTCCTTTAGATGTAATCGAAGGTGCTTTGATGGATGGTATGAACGTGGTTGGCGACTTGTTCGGTTCGGGCAAAATGTTCTTACCACAGGTTGTAAAATCTGCACGTGTAATGAAACAAGCTGTGGCTTGGCTCAACCCGTACATTGAAGCTGAAAAAACAGGTAGCCAATCTAAAGGTAAAGTCCTCATGGCAACTGTTAAAGGTGACGTACACGATATTGGTAAAAATATTGTAGGCGTGGTACTTGGCTGTAATGGTTATGACATTGTTGACCTTGGGGTGATGGTGCCTTGCGAGAAAATCTTGCAAACTGCTATTGATGAAAAATGTGACATCATCGGCTTGTCAGGTTTGATTACCCCATCTTTAGATGAGATGGTCTTTGTTGCGAAAGAAATGCAGCGCAAAGGGTTTAACATTCCTTTATTGATTGGTGGTGCGACTACTTCTAAAGCACACACTGCAGTAAAAATTGATCCTCAGTACCAAAACGATGCTGTGATTTATGTTGCCGATGCTTCACGTGCTGTGGGTGTTGCAACCACTCTCCTTTCGAAAGAAATGCGTGGAAACTTTATTGCAGAGCACCGTGCTGAATATGCCAAGATTCGCGAGCGCTTAGCCAACAAACAGCCAAAAGCTGCAAAATTGACCTATGCTGAGTCAGTTGAAAACGGTTTTAAAATTGACGAAAGCTATGTACCACCAAAACCAAATCTTTTAGGAACACAAGTTCTCACTAACTACCCTCTTGCAACCCTTGTAGAGTATTTTGACTGGACACCATTCTTCATTTCTTGGAGCTTGGCAGGTAAATTCCCGAAAATTTTAGAAGATGAAGTGGTTGGTGAAGCTGCAACAGATTTGTACAACCAAGCTCAAGCAATGTTGAAAGATATTATCGACAACAATCGTTTTGATGCTCGTGCCGTATTCGGTATGTTCCCTGCACAGCGCACTGACGCAGACACAGTGAGCGTATTTGATGAAGCGGGTCAAAATGTTACGCATACTTTTGAGCACTTACGTCAACAATCTGACAAAGTGACAGGTAAACCGAACTTGTCTTTGGCAGATTACATTCGTAATGACCGTGAGCAACAAGACTACTTAGGCGGATTCACTGTATCGATTTTTGGTGCAGAAGAACTGGCAAATGAATACAAAGCTAAAGGTGATGACTACTCTGCAATTTTAGTTCAATCACTGGCTGACCGTTTTGCTGAAGCCTTTGCAGAACACTTGCATGAACGTATTCGTAAAGAGTTCTGGGGATATAAAGCTGACGAACAGCTCAGCAATGAAGAGCTGATTAAAGAGAAATATGTCGGTATTCGTCCTGCACCAGGCTACCCTGCTTGCCCAGAGCACTCTGAAAAAGCGGTGTTGTTCGACTGGTTAGGTTCTACCGACAAAATCGGTACTAAACTGACTGAACACTTTGCAATGATGCCACCATCTTCAGTAAGTGGTTTCTACTATTCGCATCCTCAAAGCGAATACTTTAACGTGGGCAAGATCTCTCAAGACCAACTTGAAGATTATGCAAAACGTAAAGGTTGGACACTGGATGAAGCGAAACGTTGGTTAGCGCCGAATTTAGATGATTCGATTGTTTAAGTTCATATAAATAAACCTGATTAAAAAATAGGGCGTGAAGGAAATCCATCACGCCCTTTTCAATTTGAAAATTTAATCTTTTTACTTCAAATGTGCCTTAATCTTCTCTTTAACTGCTTCAGTTGAAATACCATAGCGATCATGCAAAGTGGGCAATGCCCCTGCATCTAAAAATGCATCTGGCAAACCAATCATGTCAAAACGAGGATGTTGCCCATTTCTTAGAAGTAGTGAGCCAACTGCTTCGCCTAACCCACCAATCACTGAATGATTTTTGGCCGTTAAAACAGGTCGGCCACCTGATGAGTTGGCGGATTGAGAAAGTAATTATTAAATGATTTGAATTTCCTCAACTCGTAAGTGATGCATCATCTCTCGAACAAATACAAAGTAGGTAAAAATATAAAGCTGATCTGGGGCTATTTGATTCGTGTAGTAACTTAAACGTTCAATAAAACCATTAAATCCATGCTCAAGCTCAGTACGGCTGATTTGCTTTTTAGCATTAAAAAATAACTGACTCAGTTGTGTCATGGCTGCATCAGACGTAACAGCTACACCACTTATCTTTAGATTTCTGAGTGGCTTTGACTCGATGATTTCTTCAATAAAATAAATCATCTTTTCAATCGCAAGCTCATCAATAACACCATTGCTAATACTTTTTGAATTAATAAAACCTAAGCCCTGCTCAAGGTGAAGGTGTTGGCTATCTAAATCAAACGAGAGACTATTTAGACCAAGCGAAAATTTTAAAACCGAGTCGGGATGAATCATAAAAATAGCTTACCGTTGAGTTTTACTCATAAGATTAATTTCTTTATAACCTTAAATTGTGCAAGTTTGTTCAATATTTAGAGTTAATGGCACTAAGCATCATTAACACTATCTATAATAAAAACCTCTTTAAAAAGATGAAAAATCAATCTTATATTCATCCAATCCTACGATTAAAAAATAGAGTATAAACATGAAAAAATTAGTAATTTTAGGTATTACGATTTATAGCTTTGCACAACTTACCAATGCAGCCACATTAAATGTAAAAGCATATGGTACGACTCAAGACGGTCAAAAAGTTGATTTATACACCATGAGCAATAACAAAGGAGTCTCGGTATCTTTTATTAGCTTCGGTGGTGTAATTACACAGATTTTGACTCCCGATGCACAAGGTAAACAAAATAATATTGTTTTGGGCTTTGATGATCTAAAAGGTTATGAAGTCACTGATACCAAGGAAGGCATTCATTTTGGCGGATTAATTGGTCGTTATGCGAACCGTATTGGTAATGCTAAATTTAACTTAGATGGAAAAACGTATAACCTTGAAAAAAATAATGGGCCGAATTCATTACATAGCGGTAATCCCGGTTTTGATAAACGTGTTTGGCAAGTTAAACCCCTCATTTCTAAAGGTGAAACTGTTAAAGCTTCTCTTAAGTTAACCAGTCCAAATGGTGATCAAGGTTTTCCCGGAAAATTAGATGTAGAAGTGATCTACAGTCTTTCAGATCAAAATGAATTCCAGATCGAATATAAAGCCAAAACTGATCAACCGACAGTCGTCAATCTCACCAACCACAGTTATTTCAACTTATCAGGCGCTGGCAATAATCCTTATGGTGTACTAGATCATGTGGTACAACTCAATGCAGACCGTATATTAGTAACCGATCAAAACTCTTTACCCACAGGTGAAATAGCTTCGGTTGCAGGTACACCTTTTGATTTTCGGACACCTAAAGCAATCGTAAAAGATATTCGAGCGAATAATCAGCAATTGGCCTATGGATATGGCTATGACCAAACTTGGGTAATTAATCAAAAGTCTCAAGGGAAACTCAATCTTGCAGCTATTGTGGTTGACCCAAAATCTAAACGAACCATGCAGGTTTTAACCACTGAACCAAGCGTTCAAATGTATACAGCCAATCATTTACTCGGAAATGTTACTGGTGCAAATGGCGTACTCTATCGACAAGCAGATGCGCTAGCATTAGAAACACAGCATTTTCCAGATAGCCCGAATCAATCAGCTTTCCCTTCTACACGTTTAAACCCAAATCAAACTTATAACAGTGTCACCGTATTTAAGTTTGGTGTTCAAAAATAGTCTTTCTAATGAGGCTATGTTCATATTAAAAAGACTCTCAGCTAAATATGGCTGAGAGTCTTTTCATTTATTTTACTTTTGTGTTGGGTAAAAATGCAGTTGCAAAACCAAGTAATGGCAACAATGAACATAAACCAAATACCCATTCAATGCCGTTAATATCGGCTAAATGTCCTAACCCAGCTGCGGCAATACCACTTACCCCAAACATCAGACCAAACATTAAACCTGCAATCATACCCACACGGCCCGGAACAGCTTCTTGTGCGTAAACTACCATTGCAGCAAAAGCCGATGACAACACTAAACCTGCAATAATTGAGAAAACTGTTGTCCAAAATAGGTTTGCAAACGGCATCATTAATGCAAACGGTGCCATACCAACAAATGAAACCCAAATAACCGCTTTACGGCCAATTTTGTCACCAATTGGGCCACCTGCAAATGTACCTAAAGCAACGGCTGCCAAGAAGGCAAACAAATGCAATTGAGCTGTTTGAATACTGATATGGAACTTTTGAATTAAGTAAAAAGTAAAGTAGTTACTAATGCTGGCAATGTAGGTGAATTTGGCAAACATCAATACACTAATTGTGCTCAAAGCAATAATGAGCTTACGACCATGCAATTTAGTATGTGCTTGAGTTGCACGTGCAGCTACCTGATTTTTAGCATGGCTCACAGTCCAACGGCTTACCCCAAATAAAACCCAAATCGCCAAAAGTGCAAATATCACTAAGCCGGCAACTGCATGCTGTCCAAATGGGACAATGAGTAAAGCTGCTAATAATGGACCAATGGCAGTACCTGTGTTTCCGCCTACTTGGAAAGTCGACTGAGCTGTACCAAAGCGCCCACCCGATGCCATTCGTGCCACACGTGAAGCTTCTGGATGAAAGGTTGCAGACCCTACCCCAATCAGTGCAGATGCACATAACAACACAGCAAAACTTGGTGAAAATGCTAACAAGATAATGCCGCAGAATGTGACGACCATTCCGACTGGAAGTAGATATGGTTTTGGATGTTTATCGGTATAAAGTCCAATCCAAGGCTGTAGCAGTGAACCTGTAATTTGATATACAAACGAAATCAGGCCGACTTGAGCAAAACTCAGCGAAAAGTTTGCTTTTAGCATTGGATAGATGGCTGGTAGCACCGCCTGAATTAAATCATTCAGTAAATGTGCGACTGCCACGGCGCCTACAATTTTAATAATCATTCCTTGAGGCTGATCATTTGCAACGGTATTGGCAATACCATCTTTCAATTGTATTGAAGACGTCATACCTGAAAAACTCCAATATTTTTAAATGAGATGCTTATTGTAAATTGTCGCTTATAAAGTTATCTTCCAATAATCATCGTATAAGTGACAATTTTTAGGATAGTTTATGTCCGATTCTCTTATTCAGTCTGATTTATCTGAACTGGTGATTGGACTATCTTCTGAGCATTCTTACCGAGAAATCACCCCTACCCATACGCATACACGTGCGCAGTTTTTATATGCCTCTACTGGAACTATTCAGGTTTTTACGCCTAATCATGTGTGGATTGTGCCGCCCATGTGCGCGTTATGGATTCCAGCACATGTAGAGCACAGCGTGATTTCACTGAGTCACGTGAAGTTAAATACGGCATTGGTTGAAGTAAATGCAGCAGCTTTAATGGGACAACATTGTTTTATTATTCGGGTAAGCAATCTGTTGCATGAGCTTTTGATTCGTTTAAATGAAATTGAACGTGAGGAAACTCCAAATACAGCAACCTCTCAAGAGCTTTCCCGTTCTTTACAAATTTTGATTTTTGAAGAAATACATCGGGCCAATTTATTGCCTATTCAGATTCCGTGGCCGAAAGACAAAAGACTCTTAAAAATTTGCCAAGAGTTATTGCATACTCCTGACCATTCAAAAGATTTAACAGATTGGGCTGATGATATTGGTGCCAGTTCCAGAACCCTAATGCGTATGTTCCAAAAAGAAACTGGGCTGTCATATCGGGCATGGTTGCAACAAATGCATATTGCACTTGCCTTGAGTAAAATCGCGAATGGTGAATCTATTGCTCAAATTTCAGAATCACTGGGGTATACAAACCCCAGCGCGTTCAGTGCAATGTTTAAGCGACATCTAGGAAAAACACCTCAACAATTTAGAAGTGCCGCGATGTCGCTATAAGTCTTTTTTTTTGCAGGTAGGTCATGCTTTTCGAGCAAATCATCGAAATCATGATAGACATGCAGTTCTCGATCTTTACCAGTTCTGGCATGATCTAAGCGCTGTTCAGGGTCGACTAAAACAAGAGTATGGCCATCATCAATCAGACGATCTACGCCTTCTAAAAACATACGTTTACCCACATCGTGGATAAGTGAAATCTGGGTTAAATCAATAACGATCGTGCTTTGGTCAGTTGTCTCATCTTGTAAAATACGCAACAACATTTCAGCTTCGGTAAATTTCAATACACCCCGAAGCACATACACACTTAACGATGCATCTTTTCCTGTACGGTAATGACTTTGTACAATGGTCTGGGCAGAAGGTGTACCTTCCATGAGATGTAATCCCATGTCACGAGATAATCGTTCTAAAATATCGATACCTCGAACACTATGACCATGCTCATCTAGTCGAGGTGAAAAAGCAGCGATACTGACCTGCCCCGGTAGCACACCCAAAATACCGCCTGCTACACCACTTTTAGCAGGAATACCTACAGTTGAAAGCCAGTCACCCGCTGCATCGTACATACCACAGCTCATCATGACACTGAGGACTTGTCTAACTACAGATCGATTTAATAGGCGCTTTCCAGTTCTAGGATCGACCCCGCCATTAGCAAGTACACTGCCCATACGTACCAAGTCTTTAACTGTAACCATAATCGCACATTGACGAATGTAACCATTCACAATATCGACAGGATCAGTTTCCAAAATCCCCACCGTACGCAACATATAACCGATCGAAAGATTACGATAGGCTGTTTTGACTTCCGAATCATAAACAGACTCATCAAAACTTAATTCACGACCAGCAAGCTCGCTCATAAAACGGCGTAGAATTTCTGCGCTATGCAAACCATGTTTAACCTGAATCAAGGAATGTACAGTAATTGCGCCAGAGTTGATCATCGGGTTTTTGGGACGGCCATCTTTACCCAATGAAATTTCATTGAAGGCTTCACCAGAAGGCTCTACCCCTACTTTCGCAAGTACTGCATCAATGCCAAGCTGTTGTAAAACATAGGCATATACAAAAGGTTTAGAAATTGATTGTATGGTGAATTCAACATCATCATCGCCGACCGAATAAATTTCACCATCTACCGTAGACATTGCTAAAGCTAATCGATTTGGGTTTGCATTTGCCAACTCAGGAATATAATCGGCGAGATGACCGCTGTTATCGATGTCACAGGCTTCTATAACATTTGCCAAATAATCTGGGAGAGGGGTTTGCATGGTCAGTAACCTTAAATGAGGAGATTTACAACATCGCGTAAAATTTCAGCACAACCTGCTGATAATATTAAAATTATATCTTTTGTAATGATTTAAATATCACGCTATAAGTATTGTAATTCCGATGACTTATCCTTTTCAAGCTCATTATAGGTTTTTCAAAACTTTAAACTGAAGATTAGCTTATTCTTTCTACAAACAATATCCCATTTAAATGATCGACCTCATGTTGAACGATACGAGCAGGAAAACCATGAAAAATTGTTTCCACCGTCTCGCCCTGAAGTGTTAAGTATTTCACCTTAACCATTTCGGCACGTTCCACTTGTCCACGTTCGTCAGGCACACTTAAGCAGCCTTCTTCACCTAAACAAACTTCGTCTGAGAACTCTAAAATCTCAGGATTCACCATGACCACTGCTTCCATTTCAGGTGCATCTGGATAACGCAGGTTTGGTCGAGATGCCACAATAATGACGCGTTTAGAGATATAAACTTGCGGTGCAGCAATCCCTACCCCATTACGTTCGAGCATTGTCGCATGCATAGCGTCAGCAAGCTGATAAAGCCAATTACTGTTTAACTCATTTGCCGAGACGGGAGCCGCAATTAGTTTTAAAATATCTTCACCACGCTTCGCGACAGGTAAAACTACACTCATCCTTTGACTCTCTCATTAAACTGGCTATAACAAGTTTTATTGTGTCGCTGAACAAGCCAAAAGAAAAGCCATTCCTACATCTGTTTTTGTTTTATCTAAAGCGTTTTTTGTTTGAAAGCTTTTTGATCTGAGCAAGTCCAATCGGCATTGCCCTATAGAACAAATTTCCTCCATTTACTTTTACTTCACTTTTCCATTAATATCCAAACTTCAATTACAACAATTAAGTAAAAAATGGATCAGGAATTAACTTTGCAGGATGCGAACTATCTTAATAAAGAAGATAAACGAACCCTCGCCCTTTCTTCATTGGGTGGAGCTTTAGAGTTTTATGATTTTGTGATTTATGTGTTTTACGCCAAAATCATTTCCGACCTCTTTTTCCCCAGCACACTTAGTCCGTTTTGGGCCATGCTCAACACTTACGGCATTTTTGCAGCAGGTTACTTTTTTAGGCCCTTAGGTGGGGTTGTCATGGCCCATTTTGGTGATTTGGTCGGGCGTAAAAAATTATTTTCACTTTCTATTTTACTGATGGCGCTGCCTACCCTGTTTATCGGGATATTGCCTACCTTTGAAAATATCGGATATTTGGCACCCCTACTTTTATTGCTTATGCGTGTGGTGCAAGGTATTGCGATTGGGGGTGAAATTCCAGCCGCATGGACATTTGTGTCTGAACATGTACCTGAAAGAAAAATCGGACTGGCAAATGGTTTACTCACCGCTGGGCTGTCTTTAGGAATTTTATTGGGTGCATTGATGTCTTTATGGATTTCACTGAATTTTAGTGAAGGACAAATCCATGACTGGGCATGGCGTATTCCTTTCATTGCAGGTGGTATTTTTGGTCTGGTTGCACTTTATTTAAGAACGTATTTAAAAGAAACGCCTGTATTTAAAGCCATGCAGGCTCGTAAAGAAATTTCAAAAGAAATGCCTGTAAAACAAGTCTTAAAAACGCATAAAACAGCCGTTGCGATTGGCATGTTATTTACATGGTTTTTAACAGGTTGTGTGGTGGTGGTGATTTTAGCCATGCCAAATTTATTAACTGGTACGTTTGGTTTTGAGCGTACTCAAACCTTTGAAATGCAAAGTGCTGCGATTGTTATGCAAATGCTTGGCTGTATTTTGGCAGGCTATTTTGCTGACCGTTTTGGCTGTGGCAAAGTCATGATGGTCGGTGCGCTTGCTGTGGCACTTACAGCAGCAGTTTTTTATAACAGTTTGGGGCACGCGGCACACTCAACCATTTTTGGTTTATATATGCTGTTGGGTCTATGCTCTGGTACTGTCGGCATGGTGTCGAGCAGTATGGTCAAAATGTTCCCCGCGCCTGTGCGTTTCTCGGGCATTTCATTTTCTTATAATTTATCGTATGCAATTGTTGGTGGTATGACCCTGCCTTTAGTGCATTGGCTCAGTCAATATAGTGATATTGGTGCGATGTATTATATTTTCGCACTAACCATTTTGGCCTTTGTGACTGCCTTTGTGTTTTGGAATAAGTTCGAAAAAAACAGGTATTAAAAATTTTCACTTATTAAATAAAAAACCACGCCAATTGCGTGGTTTTTTATTGCTGCTTACTTTAGAAAGTAAACCCGATATTAAAGTTAATACGGTATAACCATTTGTCGCTGTTTGGCGAGGTAGTAGAGGTATATCCTGTTGAATTGGTCGAGCCACCAATGATGTTGGAGTTTTTACCCCACGTATAATCTGCCCAAACCATAAATGGTGAAGCAATAAACATCATCCCTGTAGTATTCATTTGCGAATCTGACCAATCATCACGTTTTTTATCGAGATAACTATAGTCATTATAAAACTTAATGGCTTTTAGCTTGCCCATATTGGTCACAGGCAACGTATAGGCAAGGTTTAAACTGGCTATCGTACCTTCCGAAGCAATGAAATAAGCAGGCGTAAGGCCATTCGCTCCCATCAAAGTCATATCACTATTTACACCATCCGGATTTTTAGCATCGTATTGATAGTGGATGACCGAGCTTTGTAAATTAAAGCGTTTGTAGTTGTTTTCAGTATGCAAACCGACTGCATAATATTTGCCGTCTTTATCGGTAATATCATTATGTAGCTGGGCGATTGCACCCGATACACCGAACTCTTGCTTACCGAAATCAGTTTCTAACTTGCGAACAATACGGGTATTCACCTGATTGCGCTTTTCATTTTGATAGGCTTTTTGAGATGGAAATGCATTTCCTGCCAAGTCATCATAAGTTGCACTTTCAGGGGAATAACGCAGGTTCGTCTCTAACATTTGAGGATAATAACCGAGTTTTACATCCCAATCTTTGTTGTGATAATTCCAGTTGATCCCCGGTGCAATGTTATTGCCATAACCTAAAAAGAATGGAATGTGATAGGTCCAGCCATTTTGCGGGTAAGGATAAATCGTAAAAGGCTTATAAACCAAACCTGCTTCAATGCTGTTATTGGCATCTAAGTTATAGCCAACATATGCTTTTTCAATGGACGTTTTCTGTTGGTCTTGAAACATATAGCTGGCATTGATATAGGCATCATCAAATTTACCTTTGAGATCAACCCTGAAAATATCAAAATGGAGCTTACCAAAACCACGGTTTGGCCCTTCCCAATCTTCATAGCGTTGATTTAACCGAACCACCCCACCTAACTTTAATGAGTCGGTGCCGTCATCACTTTTCCATTCAAGCAATGAGTCTTTTGCAAATGCATTGACGCTTACCCCCAGCGTAAGCGGTGCAATGAATGCCA